>OHDH01000005.1_pt1 | contig 234602 bp, 161 predicted proteins | sample 1566921 | NCBI WGS metagenome assembly OHDH01 (sample SAMEA3879585, study PRJEB24766) | human gut metagenome | biome: human-associated habitat; feature: feces | place: USA | collected 1985/1987
GAACCGGGTAAGGGGGGGCTATGTCTCTATTTTTGTCTTAAATGAAAGAGCCGTGATTTTTAAAATACCGAGCCTCATAAATCGGTGACCTGTCGGGCGCCTTTTCTTATATGGTGTGCGGGTCCGGCCACGCCTATGCTACGCTGCGGTGTACCCGGTTACGGCTAAATCGGCGTTCTGTCGGGCACCCATGCCTATTTAACATTTCAACCGGTCTTTGCAACCAATATCGGTAGATAGTACGCACTGACACAGTTATAACAACCGACTACTACTTTTGCATTTAAAATGCGCCCTTATAAATGATAATGTGATGAAAATTGCGGCTTTAACGCGAGTGTCAATTAACAATTCCTCCTTACCCGCGGTTAATACTCTGCGACAAATCCGCATGCAATCCAGGTCATGCCTGTAACCGGACGGATTTCAGGAATGAGAGAAATCCATATTTGGATATTAGGAGGAAATTTTGTAACTTCGTAGATTGATTATTTTATATGTTTCGATACTATGAAGTATTTGCATAATTACAATATTTTCAACGCTTTGCTGAAGGCGGTATGTGTTGTCGCACTGATTGCCGCAACTACGGTGAGCGCGATGGGCGCCGAGCTGTCGTTTTCGGGCGGGAGGGTGATTCCTGTCAGTGCCGACGCTTCAACCGGTCTGGATAAGATTTATGTGGTTGAGAATACCGCCGGAGTGACGGCATCGTATCCTTCCGCGGCCGCGAAATGGAGCAAATGGGGCAATTCGGGCGCGGCTTACGCTGAGCCGGCGGCCGTGACCGTCAGCGGCAATACGTCAGCGTACGCGCTTGCCGACGGCGACGGATACGGCATCACTGTCGAGGATGGCGGGCGCATGCATCATTTCTGGATTGTCAATTATACGGCATACAGGGTTGATTTCAGGGGAATATCGTTCAATGAGGAGGACAGCGACTGCCAGTCGTTGTTTTTAGACATCACGCTGCACAGTCCGAACCGCAATTATGCGATAAATTACTATACCATCAACGGCGCGCCGCGCACGCTTGACCGCGGATATACGCTGAGCTACAGGACCCTTGCCTACGACGAGACTGCAAAAGTATACAATCAGGTGAACAAAGAGGAGCATCTCGACGCACTCAAAGCTACGGTACGCGTGGACAAACCGCTGTGCGACACCCAATTCGCCCTAAGCGGCGACCGCTTTGCCGAAGAATGGGGCTCGGGTGAACAGGTCGAGAGCACTACCTATATCACCAATGCCGTAGAGGCGATGACATACGCCGAAAAGGAGGAGCGCGACAACGACAACGAGCAGAACGACCAGTCGGGCGAACTCGGCGGGTCGGCGCCCGTGGACATTACATTCGTGGCCGCTGTGACCGACGCTGTCCGTTTCACCGAATGGCAGCTGTCATCATCGCCCGAATTCGACACATACGAGTTGCGGTTCAACCAGACGGAAGTAGAGTATACGTTTACCGAATACGGCACTTGGTACATGCGCTTTCAGGCGAGCAACGCCGACGGCACGTGCGATTGGTTCAGCCCCGTCTACGAGATACAGATAGGAGAAAGCAAACTGGTATGCCCCAACGCGTTCTCACCCGGAGCTTCGGAGGGTGTCAACGATGAGTGGAAAGTAAGCTACAAATCGATTGTAGACTTCGAATGCCATATATTCAACCGCTGGGGCGTGAAAATCACCACACTCAACCACCCCTCGCAGGGCTGGGACGGGAAATACAACGGCAAACTCGTACCATCAGGAGTATACTATTACGTGATAAAAGCCCGCGGTGCCGACGGACATAAATATGACCTGTCGGGCGACATCAACATAATACGTTACAACCAATCGCAAGGACAAAACGTTACAGAATAATATACCGCTTCGAGCGACGGGTGCGACGGGTTCGCGCCGTACGGCGGCCGGCGCCCGAGTCCGGAGGATACTGCGGCATGCGGTGCCCTCCGGACGAAAAACGACCACCAAGTTTCCAATACGAATAAAACGGACATCATTCCATCAAAACGGACATCATTAAATGAAATCACCACTTTTTGTTACCCTCGCTTTAGTTGCGACAGCAGCCTTGGCGCCGACAGGCCCGGAGGCATCGGCCCAGCAGACATCAAACGCGTCGACGGTGCTCAGCCCCGTGCGCAGTCCCCGCATACCGGAGAAGGCTAAATTCGCCGACACGGAGTATGACCTTGACCGCATAGACCTGTACGAACGCCTCGACCGTGAACTTACCGCAATCTCCTACACGCACGGCAACACACTGTTGCTGCTGAAACGCGCCAACAGATATTTTCCCGAGATACTGCCCATACTCAAAAAGAACGGCGTGCCCGAGGATATAATCTATCTGGCGTGCATAGAGAGTTCGCTCAATCCGCGCGCCTACTCCCCGGCCAAAGCCGCCGGAATATGGCAGTTCATACCGTCGACAGCCAAGCAATACGGGCTCGAAGTCAACGAGTATGTCGACGAACGCTACGACGTGGAGAAAGCAACGGCGGCAGCATGCCGTTTTCTCAAATCACTGAAAGCGAAGTATGGCGACTGGGAGTCAGTGGCGGCAGCCTACAACGCCGGCCCGGCACGCATTACCAAGGAGCTTGACGCACAATTAGCGTCGACGGCGATGGACCTCTATCTCAATGAAGAGACGACGCGCTATATGTTCCGTATCTTAGCCACGAAGCTGATTATGGAGAATCCGCGTGCCTACGGCTTCGCGCTGACACCCGACCAGTTCTATACCCCGATGGAATACGACATCGTGGAGGTGAACACTCCGGTGGAGGACTGGCCGTCGTGGGCGAAAAAGCATGGCATAAGCTACGCACAGCTAAAGGACGCCAACATGTGGATACGCGACAAGACGCTTCCCAACAAGACGGGCAAGACGTATCGCGTGCGGGTGCCAAAACGTGACTCGCTCCACCGCTCCACCGCTTCAAAAAACATATACAACCCCGCATGGGTGAAATGAGATAACAATCTCATAGACAACAGACATGAAGGAAAAGACTGATACAGCAAACACCGGAACGCCGGCAGACAGTACGGCGACGCGCCTGACAGAAATACGCCCGCTTGACTCACTGCAGGTGATAGGCGCGCGTGTCAACAATCTCAAGAATATCGACGTGACGATACCGCACAACGCGCTGACCGTGATTACCGGTCTGAGCGGCAGCGGCAAGTCGTCATTGGCATTCGACACTATATTCGCTGAGGGGCAACGGCGCTATATCGAGACTTTTTCGGCCTACGCACGCAATCTTTTAGGCAATCTGGAGCGCCCCGACGTAGACCACATAAGCGGTCTGAGCCCGGTGATAGCCATCGAGCAGAAAACGGTCAACCGCAACCCGCGAAGCACCATAGGCACAACGACCGAGATATACGACTTCCTGCGTCTGCTGTATGCCCGCGTGGCAACCGCGCGCAGCTATATATCGGGAGAGCCGATGGTGAAGTACAGCGAGGAGAAGATTGTAAGCCTGATACTCGAACGGTATGCCGGGCGCAAGATTATGCTGTTGGCTCCGGTAGTGCACAACCGAAAGGGGCATTACAAAGACCTGTTCGAGCAACTGCAGAAGAAGGGGTACGTGACCGTGCGCGTGGACGGACACATACGCGAGATTGAGCCCGGCATGAAGCTCGACCGATACAAGAACCACTCCATCGAGATTGTTATCGACAAGCTGAAAGTGGCCGACAAGGATGACTCGCGCCTGCGCGACTCCGTGGCCAACGCCCTGCGCCAGGGTGACAAGCAGATGATGATATACGACATCGACGACAATGCCATAGGGCATTACTCGCAGTCGCTGATGGACCCGGTGAGCGGCATATCGTACCGCGAGCCGGCTCCGCACAATTTCTCGTTCAACTCCCCGCAGGGAGCATGTCCATGCTGCAAGGGGCTCGGTACGGTCAATCTCGTGGACCGTGCGAAAATAATACCCGACGACAGTATTTCGATAGCGAAAGGGGCGATAGCACCCTTAGGCAAGCAGAAAAACAGCGTGGTGTTCTGGCAGATAGAGGCGATATGCGAAAAATATGGCGCCGACCTCAACACCCCGGTCAAGGATTTGCCAGAGGAGGCCGTCAACGACATACTCAACGGTACGCCCGAACGGCTTCAGCTCAAACACAGTTCGCCATACTCGAGTTATTTCCTTGCCTACGAGGGTATTGTGAAATATATCGAGACACTGAGTGCCGATGATGACGACTCGCAGTCGAAAAAATGGAGCGGCCAGTTCTACACGCAGACGGTATGCCCCGAATGCCACGGCGACCGCCTGAACCGCGAGGCGCTGCATTTCTTTATCGGAGAGAAGAATATAGCCGATCTGAGCCGGCTGGACATTGTCGACCTGCTCGAATGGGTCAAGGGAGCCGAACAATATCTGAGTCCGTCACAACGTATCATAGCGACGGAGATACTCAAGGAGATACGCACGCGCCTTAGCTTTCTTGTTGATGTCGGACTGGACTATCTGTCACTCAACCGCGCTTCGGCAACGCTGTCGGGCGGCGAGAGCCAGCGCATAAGACTTGCCACACAGCTCGGGTCGGAGCTTGTCAACGTGCTTTACATTCTCGACGAACCGTCAATCGGTCTGCATCAGCGCGACAACCGGCGATTAATCAATTCGCTCAAGCGTCTGCGCGATGCATCCAATTCGGTGATAGTCGTGGAGCATGACAAAGAGATGATGCTCGAGGCTGACTATGTGGTCGATATCGGTCCGCGTGCGGGGCGTCACGGCGGGGAGGTAGTGTTTGAGGGTACGCCTCAGAAGATGCTCGAAAGCGGCACCATCACAGCCGACTATCTCAACGGCAAACGCACGATAGCCGTGCCCGAAACACGCCGCCCCGGCAACGGCAGGACTCTGACCGTACGCGGGGCTTCGGGCCACAACCTGCGCGATGTCGACCTCACGATAGAGTTAGGCACGCTGACCTGCATCTGCGGTGTGTCAGGCTCGGGAAAATCATCGCTCATCAACGGCACGCTTCAGCCTATCCTCTCGAAGCATTTCTACCGGTCGCTGCAGGAACCGCTACCCTACGCTTCAATCGAGGGGATAGAAAACATCGATAAGATTGTGACGGTCGACCAGTCGCCGTTGGGCCGCTCGCCGCGCTCCAATCCCGCCACCTATACGGGAGTATTCACCGACATACGCAACCTGTTCGTGCGGCTTCCGGAGGCGCAGATACGCGGCTACAAGCCGGGACGTTTCTCATTCAACATCAAGGGGGGACGCTGCGAGGCTTGCGCCGGCAACGGATACAAGACCATCGAGATGAATTTCCTGCCTGACGTACTGGTGCCGTGCGAGGTGTGCGGCGGACGCCGATACAACCGCGAGACGCTTGAAGTGCGATTCAAAGGGAAGTCTATCGCCGACGTGCTCAACATGACCATCAATCAGGCGGTGGAGTTCTTCGCCAATATTCCGAACATACTCAACAAGATAAAGGTACTTCAGGATATCGGTCTGGGCTACATCAAGCTCGGTCAGCCGTCGTCGACACTGTCGGGCGGCGAGAACCAGCGTGTGAAGCTCGCCACGGAGCTGTCGAAACGCGATACCGGCAAGACGCTTTTCATACTCGACGAACCTACCACAGGGCTTCATTTCGAGGATATAAAGACCCTGCTTGCGGTGCTCAACCGTCTGGTCGACAAAGGTAACACCGTAATCGTGATAGAGCACAACCTCGATGTCATCAAAGTGGCCGACCGCATAATCGACATGGGACCGGGCGGTGGCAAGAACGGCGGCAGAATCATCGCGCAGGGAACGCCGGAGGAAATCGCCACTACATCATCACCCACAGCGGAGTATATCAAAGAGGAGCTTTCGAGCAATTCATAATTCATAATGCATAATGCATAATTCATAATTGGGAGGGCGATGCAGAACTCCGAAGGTAGGAACGCCACGTAATGCTGTTTACTCAAGCTGAGTTGAGTGGAGCGAGGGCGTCCCGCCCTCGTGCTATTGTTTTAAGTTCCAAAAAGTTACCTCGGGGGCGGGACGCCCCCGCTCCACTCAACTTAAGTAAACAGCATTTGGACGCATCTGCATGCTTAAGCAGTATTTTTATGCAAAAAACCGAACAAATTTCTTGCAATATGCAAATATTTTCGCCAAAATGTCATATATTTGCATTTGAAAGAAAAGCAATATTGAAGTCTCATCCCTCTATGGAGATTTCAATATTGCGGAATGTAAACCAATACTAATAAATCCTATTTCAAACAATGAAGAAAGCATCTTTACTGTTCGTCGGCATTATGACCACGCTGTCAGCGCTGACGAGTTCCGCGCAGGGGCAACACAGAGGATTCCAGCGGGGTTGCGGACCGGAAGTAAGCCGTAGCAATCTCGTGCAGGATGACCGCAGCGGATTACAAGCATTGAGGACACGCGGCATGGGTAGTGTAGAACAATCGGCCATTTCACGGTCTTTGTCCACTTCGCTGACCGGCCCATCACCAATGCTGAGAGTGGCCAAATCAAGCCAGATATCGGCTACCCTCAATGTCTACGGCACCGTGATTTACAGCGACAGCTGGACCCAGAGCAACGCCCCATTCGGTGTATACCGTTTGCCGGTGACGGACAATGCCGTCACTGAGATGCAATTTGAGTGCAACAGCCCGCTATACAGCTTCTTTGACGGCGACCATACCGTATATTCCATGTATGAGCTGAAATACGGCTCATGGGTGATGGGGTACGACCTCTACATGTACGACACCGATACAAAAAGTCAGGTCGGCGTCATTGAATTCGATGACTTACCCATCAAAGCCACCGATGTAGCCTACGACCCGGAATCGGGCAAAGTGTACGGCTGTTTTTCCGGTGACTACTACGGTGAAACTTACCGCCATTGGGGGTATCTGGACATCAAGGCAAAAAAAGTGGTCAAAATCGCCGACCTCGACATCTCTTTCCGCGGCGTAGCAATAGACAAGTTTGGCAACGCATACGGCATAGACACAGACGGCGAGCTCTACAAGGTAAAAAAGGAAACAGGCGAGCTTACGTTAGTCGGGCCCACCGGCTGCCCCAATCTCTATTATATGAGTTCAGCCGCCTATAACGATAAAGACAACAATATCATACTCTCGTTTTCCAACGATTCCGCCACTCAAGGCGGCGGTCTTGTAGCAATAGACCCTGTCACCGGAGAATCGGCCATAGTCTCCACTTTCACCGACAATGCCGAAGCTATCGGACTCTATATACCCTTCCAGGCGCCTGACAAAGCACCTGCGACACCCGAACTCACCGTATCATGTGAAGAAGGCTCTATGACTGTGAATTTCACCGTCAAAATGCCTTCGACCCTCTATGACGGGACTGATGCGGCCGGACAGGAAATGGGTTATAAAATCTATGCCGGAAGCAGCGTCGTATCAAGCGGTACAAGCACCGCGGGCGCCACTGTCACAACGTCGAAAGAACTTACAGTCAGCGGCAACACTACTTTCACTGCCGTTGCCACGAACGAAGCCGGCGAGTCTAACCAAAGCAAAGCCGAATGCTACGTAGGCAAAGGCACTCCCTCAGCCACATCCGGGGTAGACATTAAATACGCTGATGGCGTGATAACTCTTACCTGGGAAGCTGTTACCACATCGTCGGACGGCGGATATGTTAATGCAGCCGACATACGCTACGATGTAGTGGACGCAAAGGGGGATGTAGTTGCAAACGATCTGGTGGATACTACATGGACGACCAACGTGACCATACCTGATGAAATCACCGGCTATTCTTACGGCGTAGTGGTGAAATACGGGTCAAAATCGTCTGTCGCCAAAATGTCAGACACCATATACCTCGGCCATTACAATGCTCCGGTCGAGATGGATATGTCAAATAAAGAGATATTCGGCCAGCATACGGTGTTTGACGCCAACAAGGACGGCAAAACATGGATTTTCAACTCCAGCAAGGGCACCATCTATGATTACAGCAAAAGCAATGACGCCGACGACTGGATTTTCTCTCCGGCCATCTATCTCGAAGCCGGCAAAGCATACGATTTTGAAGCACTCGCCCGGGCTTACAGCAATGGATATCCCGAAAAGATTGAAATCAAGATAGGCAGCGCAGCTACGGCGGAGGCCATGACAACGACGCTTGTAGAGCCTGCCGAACTCGGAGGCACTCCGAGCAGCCTGACAGCTTCCATAGCACCTGCCACCTCGGGAGAATATTTCATTGGCTTCCACGCTATCAGCGACGCATACCAATGGAATCTATACCTCCTGTCGTACAGCATATCCGAGCCATTCGGAGCCGGTGCGCCCGATGCTGCTACCGACATCACCTTTGTACCCGACGTTACAGGCGCACTTAACGTGACCCTCAACTTCAAGGCTCCTACGACAACCGTTACCGGCGCTCCCTACACAGGCGACATGAAACTAAGCATCCTGCGCGACGGTGAGAGCATAGGAGAAATCACCGCAGCAGCCGGCAGCGCACAAACTTACAAAGACAACGTAGCGCAAGCTGGGCGTTACACCTATACCATAGTGTCACACAACATGGATGGAGAAACAGGCCGCAGCGCGACAGCGTCTGTATTCGTAGGGCCTAACACACCTGAAGCCCCGACATCGGTGAAGGTTGTCGAAAATACGCAAAAGCCCGGCGAAGTCACCATAACCTGGGATGCTCCGACTGTCGACATCGACGGAAATCCCCTCTACGCCCCCAACCTAAGCTACAATGTCTATATCGTTAAGGACAGCCAATGGGAACTGCTCACCGAAACGCCGGTGACCGAGCGCACGTTCACATTCCAGGCACAGCCTCAGGATGCGGCCCAGGCATTCATACAAATTGGTGTGCAGGCCCTCAACAAAGAAGCTGAAGGGGATGAGTATGCCGGAGCCGGACTCGTTGCCGTCGGACCCGCATATTCCCTTCCCGTGACAATGACATGCTTAGAGGATGCAAAGAAATACATCATCGGCCTCGATGCATGGGACGGTTGCGAATTCGGGCTTAAGGAAGATGGCGAGATGAGTTCCGTGACCAGCCAGGACGGTGACGGCCAGTTCTTCTACGGCGAGCGTGTGGGTAGCAGCGCCACACTTGGCACCGGCAAGGGTATAGGCGACTTCATCTTCGGTAAAATAGATCTTTCCGGAGCAAACCACCCTGTATTTTCATTCTACACATGGAAGATTACAGAAACTGACCTTACCAAGTTTGAAATCATAGTTGTGTGCGAAGGTGAAAGGAAGATTGTGGAGACCATCGACTACAGCAACGACACCCACAATCTCTGGACCAAAAAGGTTGTAAACCTCGACGAATATGCCGGCAAGGCCATACAACTCATCATACGTTATTACTCCAATGGCCTCGTCTACTGCTTCATCGACAATATGAAGTTTATGGATATGCCGGACTACGACCTCAATGCCGTAGAAGTGACAGCACCTGAGACAGTCACCGCAGGCGAGCCGTTCGATGTCACCGCTACGATAGAAAACGTAGGGCGCCTTGCAGCAGGTCCGTTCAGCGTTGAGCTAATTGCCAACGGTACGGTAGTTGATACAAAACAGGTTGAAAACATCGAAGCCGGAGCCACGGTAGCCGTTAAATTCGAACAGGCCATCAACATGGCCCAGGACAAGGAGGTGGAATACACTGCACATATAGTATATTCAGCCGATGCCGACTCCAGCAACAATACGACACCCAAGGGGGCAAAAGTAACACGCGAAGAGAGCACTCTCCCCACTGTCAGCAACCTTAACGGTACGCCGGCAGAAAGTACCGTGACCCTGACGTGGGATGCCATAACCGATGCCGACCTTCCATACGATGCGACCGTAGAATCGTTTGAAAACGCTGAAGCATTCACCAAGGAATATCCGGGCTGGACATTTATCGACCGTGACGGCGCTCCCTCGGGCGGACTGGGCAATCTTGATATTCCCAACCATACCACCGGCGTTGACCCAGAGTCATTCATCATCATCGACGGCACTTACAGCTCACTCGCCAACTCGGACTATGCCAAAGAATACCGCGCCGCAAGCGGCAAGCAATATATCGGTTCAATCTGGACCCGTGGCGAAGATCCCAAACAGGTAATAGAATCAGACGACTGGGCAATATCACCCGCACTCAAAGGATCAGCCCAGACTGTTTCCTTCTGTGCCAAGAATGCGTCAATAAACTACAGCGAATATCTCCAGGTATGGTATGCGACTTCCGACACCGTTGATCCGGATGAGTTCACGCAGCTCACGTCATTCAACAACACCGGATACAACTACCGCGTCATACGCACAGACGGCTGGGGTCAATTCTCATTTGACCTTCCGGAAGGAGCCGTACGATTTGCATTCCGTGTCGTATCCGATGATGGCATGATGCTGATGCTTGATGACATATCTTACCTTGCAGCCGATGCGACCGTAGGCCTTGAGTTCAACGGCTACAACGTGTACTGCGACGGCGTCAAACTTAACGCCGAGCCGGTATCGGCCAACAGCTACACCCACAATGATGTCGAGAACGGAAGCCACACCTACCATGTGACCGCCCTCTACAACCGCGGCGAATCGGAAGCTTCAGAGCCCCTCGTGCTCTCGGTATCGGGTATCGACAATATCATGTCGGAAAGCGCCGCAATTGTTGTCGAAGGCCGTACAATCATTGTCACAGCGGCATCGGATGCGGTGGTGCATATTGTATCAGTTGACGGCAAGAATATTGCAACAGCCACAGGTGATACCCGCGTGAGCGTGGTACCGGGCGTATATCTTGTAAAGGTAGGCAATACCGTGACAAAGGTCATTGTCCGTTGACAAAATGAAACAGGCTCAAACCAATCCGTGACGCCGAGAGGCTCCACACAGTAAGTATTTACAACTTATCCCGGCAAGCGGATAACACAAAAAAGGAAGTCCGCCAAGTTCTTAAAATGGCTTGGCGGACTTTCTTTTAATTCATAATTCATAATTCAAAATTCATAATTCATAATCGGACATTCATAATCGGGCGAGTTGAAGCCCGCTCACATGTTTATATTTTATTCCGCTTACGCGTCATTACTTTTTGGCTATATATGTTGTAAAACATACTTTTAGATTTTAGTTTTTCAGCAATATTTGCCAATTTTGTAACGGATTATATCATTTTTTTCATCATCGGAGTATTATAAGGTTTGACTCCATTATTTTTTCTGTATCTGGAGGGAATTTTTTCAGGTATCGGGAGAAAAATCAGCTGTACAATAGATTTTTAGCCAAAACCTTAACCTATGCCTTGTCAAGCTAAACCGAATTCTGCTTCAAAAACTTTGCTTTACGGGCACGTTTGTAATTTTAATGTTTAATTTAACCAATCTTTTTAATGAAAAGAAAAGTACTGTGCCTGCTTAGTGCGTTTACCGCAGTGCTGTCGGTATATGCCGACGGCGACCAGGCAAGCCTGACATCATCGCCGTCACCGATTGTCTCGACCAAACCTTTCGAGGTGACCATACAGACATCGGATTTCGGCGGGGAGGTCTATTGCTACACATGGGCTATCGCCGGCTCGGAGGAATATCCGGCTTCAGACTGGGCGGGAGCCATCAACGCGAAATTCAAAATGACCGGAAGCGGGGGCACCTACACGATAAAGGTCAGCGACCTGATGTCGTTTTACGGCCTGACCGAAGCCCAGCTCGAGACTGTCACCAAACTCGGATTCATAGCCCGCACGTCGTCAGGACGTCAGACGGCCGACTGCATGGCCGAAGTAATACAGGGACGCAAAAACGCGTACTCTGGAGGCGAAGGCACTGCACAATCCCCTTTCATCCTTAAAACCACGGAAGACATCATCGCTTTGTCAACGACATCGATGGACTGGGCGGAGGATGTGTATTTTGAAATGGGAGCCGACATAAATGTGGGTGAGTTCAACGGCATCGGCACAAAGAGTTCGCCGTTCAAAGGCAACTTCGACGGCAAAGGGTTCTCGCTGAAAAACGCGACGGTAAGCAATACCGCAATCGGAACGTCGACCGGTGTATTCAACGCGATAGAGGGAGCCGTCATCACGAATGTCGGAGTGGTCGATGCCACCGTCAGCGGCACCACTTTCACGGGCGCGCTCGTGGGTTACGCCGCGTCGGGACGAGTGGAGCGCTGCTTCAGCTCGGGCAGCGTGACAGGCTCGTCGATATGCGCCGGCGGACTCATCGGCGAGAATGTAGGAGCTACCGTCAGCGACTGCTACTCGACAGCTGCCGTCACCAACACCAATGACTACGCTACCGGCGGACTTATCGGAAAGAACAAGGGTGTGGTAAAGAACACATACGCCTCAGGTAAAATCACCGCCTACAACTATGCGGGCGGACTTATCGGCGCCAACTACGGCACCGTGTCGGCGTCGGCAGCGATAAACGCATCCATCATGCCGACTTCCGACGGAATGTATATAGCACGCTTCGGAGGCAATAACAATGCTGCCAACAATGCATCCAACACAATAAGCTGGAAACTGATGCCGCTGACCGGAACCGACTGGAGCGCCTACGGACACCATGCCGACGACCACAACGCCAACCTCGTGTCGAAGCAGACGTACAGCGATTTGCTCGGCTGGAATTTCGCGGACGTATGGGAATGGCGCACCGAAGGAACGCACTCATATCCCGTACTCGCAGGCCTCAATAACCAGAAGGATCCGGCCTCCGATGATTTCTATCATGGACAGACCGGCATCGAGATAGTCGACACCGACCGTGCAGCTCTTTCGGTTTACCCCAATCCGGTCGACAATCTGCTCAACGTGGAGGCAACCGAAGGAATTGCCGGCATAGCAGTCTACAGCCTGTCGGGACGCCGCGTAATCGACATGGAGTGCGGCAACGAGGCAACCGTAGCCATCGAATGCGGCCACCTCGGCAGCGGCATATATATGCTTAACGTAACCCTTTCCGACGGCTCGCGTGCCATAGAGAAGATAATTAAGAAGTAATCCCATATCAGAAATTCCAAAATGAATATCAGAAATATAAGCCATAAGGTAAGCGCGGCTGTCGCGATGATGCTTCTCGGCACGGCATTCACTGCCACCGGAGCGGCCGTCAATTCGGGCGACGCGACCTTGTCGGCGCTCGAGATAAAAGTCGACGGACAGAATCTTGTCAATTTCGACCGCAATACCACAAGTTACAGCATCGAGCTTGACGACACGTCGCTGATGACGCTGTCGGCGGCTCCGACGGCATCGGACGCTACCGTCACCATCACTGTCAACGGACGCGAGTATGACAACCACTCGCTGGCGTCGCTCGACGGAGGCGAAAACACCATAGTATACAATATCGTGTCGGGCACCGCATCGCAAGCCTATACGATAAAAATCAAGACACCGCAGGTGCTCCGTGGACGCCATTTCAGCTGGAAGAACGCCACAATCTACTTCGTGCTGACCGACCGCTTCTACAACGGCGACACGGCGAACGACATGTCATACCACCGCCAGCGCTCGCAGGGCAATATGCCCGACTACGCCACCTTCCACGGAGGCGACATCAAGGGTCTGACCGAGAAACTCGACTATCTCAACCGTCTGGGCGTGGATGCAATCTGGATTTCGGCTCCCTACGAGCAGATGCACGGCTGGACAGGCGGCAAGGGCGATGCTTTCCCTCATTATGCGTTCCACGGATACTACGCTCTTGACTGGACGTATATGGACCGCAACATGGGTACCGTTGAAGAGTTCCGCTCATTTGTCACCGAAGCCCATAAACGCGGCATACGCGTGGTGATGGACATCGTGCTCAACCATACCGGGTATTGCACACTCGACGACTGCGTGGACTACGATTTCGGCAATTTCAATGGCACCGCCACCGCAGGATGGATGCCGTCGAACGGCAATTACACGATGTGGTCGGACGACAATGAAGTGTCGTTCAACGCCGATACGCAAGGCAAATGGGGCAATTGGTGGTCAGGCTGGGTACGTGCCTTCGGCGACCGCAGCTGGTCATCGTCAGCAGGTTTCGCACCCGGAGGGGGCGACAACTTCACCATGTCGCTTGCCGGACTTCCCGATGTCGTGACCGAGAAAACTTCGGCCGTGAATATCCCGCCGTTCCTGAAACTGAAATGGGAGCAGGAAAACAGCGGCGACTATCTTGACTACCGTCTCCCAAATCTCGACGCATGGCGCACAGACGGCAAAGGCGCTCCGGCCGACTACCTCATAGCATGGCTTGCAGGCTGGGTGGAGGAATTCGGTATCGACGGATTCCGTTGCGACACGGCCAAGCACGTTGAACTCAGCCGATGGAACCAGCTCAAGCAGGCGTGCAAGACTGCGCTCGCCAACTGGCGTGCAAGCTCACGCGCGGACGAATACGCCAAATCGTGGACCGAGGATTTCTGGATGACCGGCGAGGCTTTCGGCTGGGACCACGGCGATACCGGATACTTCACTTCGGGCGGCTTCGACTCGATGATCAACTTCGCCTTCAACAGTTCGGAGGGTAGTCAGGGACGTACGCCGAGCACAAGCGACTGGGAATATTATGCCAACTACTGCAACGGTTCGAACGGACGCCAGGTGCTCAACTACGTGTCGTCGCACGACACCGGTCTCCATCGTCCCGGCGACCAGAAAAAGGTTGCGACAATGTTCCTGCTCTGCCCCGGCGGCGCACAGATATATTACGGCGACGAGACATCGCGCGGATATATGAGCGGCTGTCCCGACCAGTCGATGGCTACACGCAGCGACTTCAACTGGGATGCAGTCGACAACGCCGACAACAAGCACTGGCAGCTGATAGGCCAGTTCCGCCGCCGCAATCCGGCAGTAGGCGCGGGCACGCAGAGCAATCTCGGCCCAGACACCTACGGCCGCTCGTTCACTGACGGAGCATATGCCAACGCTGTAGTGATACGCCTCAACACCTCGGCCGGACAGACATATACGGTCAATGTCAACGGATTTTTCGCTGACGGCACCAAGGTGATGGACGGTTACAACACGGCCACTACCGCTACAGTGGACGGGGGCAAAGTCACCATGCAGGCATCAGGCCCGGTATTGCTCGTGGAGGCTTACGGACAGATCACCGACGATGAAATCGACACGCCCACACCTCCCGTTCCACCCGTTCCTCAAAAACCTGTGGTGACAGCCACTCCGGGCTCATCGACATTCAGCGAGAGCGTTACGGTGACACTGTCGGTCAACCCTGCCGGCACCCCGATACGCTACTCCGTAGCGGGCGCCGCCAATGCATCGTCGACGGTGTATACCTCTCCGCTGACCTTCACCGAGACCACTACCTTGTCGACCTACGTCGAGAACGAGGCCGGGAGCAACGTGCAGTCGTTCACCTATACTAAGAGCGACACCCCCGGACCCGGTCCCGACCCCGACCCCGACCCCAACAAACAGTATGTCTACTTCAACAACACCCAGAACTGGACTCCCTACGTATGGGCATGGAACGAAACCGAGAACTGCACGGCAGCCGGTGCGTGGCCGGGCGACGCTATGACTCAGAAAGACGGAAAATATTATTGGGAAGCTCCCGCAGGCAAAGTGCCGACACTGATTATAATCAGCGACAAAGGCGGTACTAGAGCCGGCAACGGAAACCTTGAATACGTCAACGGCGCCACCTATAACCCCGACGGCAGTACGGGTGACGGCCCGACTCCTCCCACAGGCGACAATGTAGTCTATTTCGACAACGGAGCTACCAACTGGAGCACGGTGAAAGTACACTACTGGGGAGGTGAATCCGCTTCATCATGGCCGGGCGTGAATATGATCGTGCACTCGGGCAATATCTACAAATATACCGTGCCGTCGGGCACGACAGGCCTTGTATTCAACAACGGCAGCGGCGACCAGTCGGGCAACCTCACATTCGCCAAAGGTCATCTCTACGACAAAAACGGCGACAAAGGCGAGTATAAATAACCCGATATGAAGGTGTCGCAATAAAATATTATACGTCATCCTGTAGGGCTGCACCACGGTGCAGCCGCCAATCAAGCGAGGATCAATCCTCATTATCGGCTGCTCCGGGGAGTAGCCCTACGGGATGACGTAACCAATATCAGTTTTGCAACGCCATCGATAAAATAACGAAATGCCCGGAAATGGATGAAAAATGATTTCATTTCCGGGCATTTTTTCGTTATCTTTGGAGTCGGTATCTTAATATGTGAACTGCAACCTTTAATACCTCAACCGCGATGAAAAGACTGCTTCTGCTTATAACGTTGCTGCTGACAATGACTGCCGTATCGGCGCACACCAAAATCTATTCCGGCCCATACGCCTACAGCAGCAAAGTGCTATATTCGTGGGACGGAAAGCACCTCTACCAAGGCGCATATACCTATCCGTCAAAAATCCTATACACTTGGGACGGAAAGCATCTCTATCAGGGTGCCTACCCCTACTCCTCCAAAATCCTCTACACCTGGGACGGCAAGCACCTCTACCGGGGCGCCTACCCCTACTCCTCCAAAATACTTTACACATGGGACGGCAAACATATCTATGAAGGAGCCTACCCCTACCGGTCAAAGATACTGTACACATTCGACGGCAAGCACCTCTATCAAGGTGCCTATCCATATTCATCAAAGATTATCACGACCGTAGACGGAACATTCCCGCCGATACTGTTCATGGTACTGTAAATCCGACATTACAACCTCTGTTGGACATTTCGTATTGCTTCTGTCCTGTTTTTTGCATCATCATTGATGTTGTTGATACGGTAAGTAATGTGAAAATATAGTGTAGGATAATTATAGCGGTTGTTGAACTCCATCACATATCCGGCAGCATGTGAAGTTCCCTTGTAGGCAGAAGCGAACAGATTAAGTCCTGAGATATGGATACCCATTTTTCTGTCAAGGAGATATAATGACAGTCCGGCATAGAATGAATAGGTAGGTTCTACAGTAGTGACCACGTTACGCGTACGTCCTTTATAATTAAACCCGAAATCCCCTGTGAATGTCCTTTGCCTGTTGAATATGAAACTGGAATTGAAATTTCCACCCCACTGATAGGAAGTCTCCCGCTTTGGAACTTCGGGTATTATCCCTTTTGAAATTTCATATCCTCCATAAATGCCGGCCGACAATGTCAGCCACCATAACCGGTTGAAATAATATGTCGGCATTATTCCGTAATCGATACTGTTCTGGGCATTCTTTTGGGTCGAATATATGTTATTGTCGACTACGGTATTTATGGAGGATATCACATTTCTCTTTTGGTTAAGATAGCATGTGACTGTGAAAATATCCTTATATACATACACCAATTTATAGAGGTATCTGTTCTCGCTCCTGAGAGAAAGATTCCCTTTTGCATAACTATACTGACCTGTACGCCATTCAAACGGATTTAACCGACTGAAATTAGGCTCTGTACTGCCGGATGTGATTATAAATGATAGCCTCGAACTATCTGCAGGCTTCCATGAGGCCAAGAAATCGGGCAAATATGACGAGTATTCAATTTTCGTCTTATCCATGTTAAGATTTTTCACTTGACGGACAGTATACATATATTGTGAGCCGATTCTAAAACTTAATCTATCAGCAGGACGCCATGTATAGCTCAAATAAGGTATTGTTTTTGTTTCATTAAGTTTGAGTATGTCGTTCTGCCGCGACATAATGCCCTCAAGCCACGAAGTCAGCTCGGCATCTTTACCATTTGAAAGCCGGGAGTAAAAAAACTTTATTCCGAAATCTATGGTATGCTTATGTTCCTTACCAATATCTATCGAATAATCATTACAGAATGCCACTCCATTGATTTTCAGTTTCTCCATAGAATCATAAGCCATAAATGGTGATTCAGAGTTTTCATATATCCCGTCAAAGAAATTTCCGGTATCTTCCCTAAAATTATAGCATATCACGTCAAGCCACCCTTTGAATTCGTTGGTAAAGGCATGTTCGGCATACATTGTTGCATTAAATCGAGGCCTGTCGATATCTACATCGTTACGATTTAGATTTCTGACATCAAGCAGTGTTTCTTCTGAGGGGAATTTATTATGCGTTGTCCGTTTGTTTATATTGGCATTCAACCCTATATAACCTTTATCGTATTGGTATTGTGCCGTAAGTGAACTACCCACATAATTGTCTCTTCCTTTTCCAAGAGTATAATTTTTGTATGTCGTATTATCTTCATAAGTATACAAAGCATCCTCCTTATAGTGAGAGAAATTATGATTGAAGGATGGAGTAATGTCAACAAACAGTTTTTTATTATTGAATATACCTGAACCATATACAGCCTCACGTCCGCCGTAGCCTGAATTTTTCATGAATTCAAAACCGATGTTTCCACCGGCATATTTATTGAATTTTGAGTTCATGTGGAGTGTTATCATCGCCGTCGTTCCCTCAGAATCGTATTTGAGCGGTGGCGATGTTATCACATCTACACGGTCAATCAGCTCCGCGTCATACCCACGCAGCACATTCGGGAGCTCAGCAGCCTCAACGCGCTGAAGCACATTGTTTACCCGTACCAGAATTTTTTCTTTGCCTACTACCGTTATCTTATCGCCTTCCACAATAATCTGAGGGAGACGTCCCAATAAATCGAAAGCATTGTTGCTGCTCTCGGCAAGTTTACGCACATCTACAGAAAAGCCGTCGGGCAATGACTTGACTGTGAGAGGTCGCCCTTTCACCACGACAGTCTGCAACTCCTTGGCATTAATTTCCAAACGACAGTCGCCCAAATCTTTTACTTCGTTTTGTCCAAGACTGTACTTATTCACAAACTGATTATAACCGAGACAGGAAATAATCAAATAGAGTTCATCACCGCAACCCGACGTCATTTCAAAAACACCGTTTTCATCGGAAAAAGAAGTTGCTATGACTTTTTCTTCAGGCGAGGTCACAATAACATATATATATGCTCCCTCCACCGGCTCGTTACCGGCACTGACAATACGCCCCCTGACCGTCCCGCAGCACTCATCAGCCAAAGCGCTGAAACCCGATAATGATACTGCTATCGCAAACAAAAAAGCAATTACCTTATTCATACTATTCATGTGTGATGCTGTTTTAAATTCGACACAAAAATAGAGATTGGATAATTTTCAAACAAGAATAAAAGTTTGACGGCAACAACTTTTATTCACATGCATAACAACTATTTAAGCAATAAAATATATCCATTTTCTGAACACGATGTCCAAAAGTTTGACATTTGCCTGTTGGTACTGTATGCCAAGGGTGTGAAATATTGCGGAATAGAGGAACGCAACGTATGGACACACAGCAATGCTCTTTACTTAAGCTGAGTGCGAATGGAGCGGGGGCGTCTCGCCCCCGTGGTAACTTTCTGGGTAATGAGAATAATACCACGAGGGCGAGACGCCCTCGCCCCACTTGATGCTCCTTAAATAAACAGCATTGGGATGTACCGCAATGCTAAAGAATCTTCATCAGTTTTCGGATGTAGATGCCGATATTTGTCTCATGGTCATCGATGCCGAGTTTTCGGCGGATATCGCTGCTGATGTGATAATGGCGACGGAGTTGGATATATTCGCCGACTTCTTTTCCTCTCAGGCCGATTGCATAAAGGCAGAGGTAATTGATTTCTGCCTCCGAGAGCCGGTGTTGCTCCAGATACTCGATGAATTTGGGATGGGAGGCTTTAAATGCAAGACGCGTCGAGTTCATAAACTCGTCTTTATCCTGAACCAATTTGTCGCGCCATGCCCCGTAGGGTTGTGCGTAAGATGAGTTTTCAGAAATGCAGGTTGCGAGAAGCCCGTTCAACATCTCAATCCTTACTTTAATCGCATCCTCAACAGGTTTCGCAATATCATTCTGAGTCATAAGCAGACTTTTAAGGCTGATGCTCTCCTCTTCAAGCTGTTTGATTTTCAACCGCATATTCTCAGCGGCCAACATCTGACGTTCGCATTCCAATTTCGTATTCTTCCGTTCTAATTCAAGCTTTTCTTTTTCTTTAAGGAGATTATCCAACTCTAATTGCAACCTTTCTTTCTCCTTTTCATTCAATAGATTTTTCGTTTTTATTAATCTATAACGATAAAAAATATATATGACCATAAAGAACAACAAAAGAACACCGCATGAAATTATCCAGATAAAATTGTCTCTTTTTCTCAAATCGGTCAGACTTGAGATTTCCATTTCATGTTTTTGCTGTGCGAACAGTAAGTCCTGTGAAAAGATTTTCTGATGTTGGGCTTCCAATTTTTTATAAAAACTGCGATATGCTTTGAGAGCGCCTGCCAAATCGCCATTCTCCTCCAAAACCTGCGATTTAACCGCAAGATATTTGAGCGACTCCCGAATACCATTATCTGTTTCTGCCGAGTGCAGGAAAGATATTGCTTTTGCCGGTTCACCGATTTTACAGAATCCCAATGCGACATTCAATTTTAATTCTGGTTCAATACTATCAAGATTGCTGTAACTGTCAAGAATTCTACGAAGATGTTCCTTACTCTCCCATGCAATTGCATACGATAAAACATGCGGAAGTATTTCAGCTCCATATTCCGGATGATGCAAAATCTTGCCTTTTGATATATTCAATACACTATCGGCCAGCTGTTTATTCCCGATTTGTATACTACCATTAATAATTTTCGCAAGACTTGAAAATTCGTAATCGGGTCTATTAATTGAATTGTACAGTCGCGCCGCTTTTTCGTTATTTTCAATAAAGTCATCGATCTTGTAGGTGGAATAGTATATTACACCCTGCGCTACAAGCAAGTTGGCGGCGGTCAGTGTGTCTGTCGCTGTTTCGATATATTCCCGTCCCTGAATGAATGACCGCATTGCCATGTCATCATTTTTTCCGTTCTGGTAGATGCGGCCCTGATAGTAAAGAGTGCGCAGTTTTTCGTCGGGAGTGCCTTTTTTCAGGTAATAGTCAATGGCGGGCTGTAAGATTTCAAATGTGGTGGTATCGACGTAGTTCTTGTCGAGTGCCATTGACATCAGCAGGGCGTAGCGGGCTTTCTCCTCATCGTCGCCGAGTGTGTGCCTGTCGATTGCCGATAGTATCGAGAGGGATGAGTCTGGATGAATCCGGATGAGGCGTTCGGCCTCGTTCATTGAGTTCCATGCACCGGTTTTGTGGCGACAGCCGGTCAGCGCAACCGAAATATACAGGGTCGCAATCAAAAGCAATATAATCCGTTTCTTCATAATCAATGTAACAATCAGGCCGCATTTTTTATTGTCGTACGAATTACTGTCATAGCACAATTCTTTGTTTCGATCAGTGGCCATGTGGGATAAGCAAATATCAAAATAATTTTGAACAATTACTTACAAAGATACTTATTAATCGGACAATACAATTAAAAAATCGTACAATATTACACTCATTTGTTAACAATTCCAACGAATAAAAAGGCGTCAGCAATAAACTGACGCCTTTTATTATTACAAGATTATATCGAATGCGGAGATTATTTGCCGGCGGCTTCAGCGGCTGCACGCTGCTTTTCGGCGGAGATTTCCTTGATGTTCCATACGGCGAGGGCACCGAGGAGCATGAGGATACCGGCTACGACAATCATGAACACTGTCTGCGGTGCGCCGGCCTGAGCGGTGTCGGCGGCTGCACGGGGGAAGAAGCCGAGTATGAGACCGCCGAGGAGGGCGGCGATAATCTGCGGGAAGCAGATGGTGCAGTTGAACAGGCCGAGATATGTGCCGATGTTCTTGCCCGACAGGGCGTTGGTGAGGATGGTGAACGGCATGGCAAGCATTGCGGCCCATCCGCAGCCCATGAGCCCGTAGGGCACTGTAAGCGCCCACTTGGAGGTGCAGAAGTAAACCGAAATGAAGCCTACGGCACCGATTACAAGACTGATGGAGTAGGCGAAGCGGCGGTTTTTAAATCGCGGAAGCACGGCTGCCCATATTACTGCAAACACGGCCTGAACGGCGAAAAGCACGCCGTTCCAGTCGCCGGCGTCCTGATACTGCTTGGACTGGGCGTTGAGCACGGTGGCGTGTTTGGGCGAAATCTGGGCGGCTGAAGCCGATGGAAGTTCGTTGACTTGCTCCTTCTCGTAGGTGTCGCCTTTCTTGACTACGATATGGGCGGTGGCGAGCTTATGGTCGGGGGTGATGGTCGAGAGTGAGGTTACGGTTGCGGCGGGTGCGGTGAGTATGGTCTCGACTTCGTCGATGACGAGAACGTCGCCCGCTTTGCCGTAGCTGTCGCCGGGCTTGAGGAGAGCGACACCGTCCTTGTAGTGTATCTGGCCTTCCTTGATGACGAGTTCGCCGGCTGCGTTCTTGATGCTGTCGGGATAAATGATGTTGCCGTTGACGTTCACGCCATTGATGGTGAGACGTCCGTCATCGATTACGAGCAGTTCGTCGGCAAAGAGATATTTGTCGGAATAGGTTGTGCCGTTGATTTCAACGCCCGACACTTTCTGCTCGGCGGGGCAGTCGAAAGCATGGCCTGCGATGGCGTCGGTGGAGTATGTCCAGAGGAAGAGGAAGCCGCTCCAGCAGAAGAACTGAACGAGACCGATGGTCCAGAACACGGCGGGCGCAGTCTTGAGCGCACCGGCCATCTGCGTGAACATATTGCCTTTCTTCTCATTAGTCTCCTCGGGCACACCGTTGTATTCGGCATACAACTTCGGAGGCATCTCCTTGACCTTGGCGAAGGTGTAGAGCACGCACAGCAGGAGGATGAGGGCGCCGAGATAGAAAGCGAATGTCACCGTGGGGGGCACCTCACCTTCGGGTGCCTGGTTGCTCACGAAAAGCGCAAGGATGATAGGTGCGAGATAGCCTACGAACGAACCTGCGTTGCACAGGAAGCTCTGTATGGAGTAGGCAAGGCCTTTCTGCTTCTCGTTGACCATATCGCCGACAAGCATCTTGAACGGCTGCATGGCCATGTTGATTGACGTGTCGAGGAGCATGAGGCAGAAAAGGCCGAATGTGATGGCCGCCGAGACGGAGAGTCCGAGGCTGCCGGCATTGGGGAGGAAGCACATCACGATGATGGCGATTGCGGCGCCGACGATAAGGTAGGGCAGACGGCGTCCGAAGCGGTTCCATGTGCGGTCGGAAGCGGAACCGATGATGGGTTGCACGAGAAATCCCATGAGAGGGGGCAGAATCCAGAAGTAGCTCAACTGGTGAGGGTCGGCTCCGATGGTGGAGAAGATACGGCTCACCTGAGAGCTTTGGAGCGCGTAGGCAATCTGGACTCCGAAAAATCCGAAGCTCAGATTCCACAGCTTCCAAAAGCCTAAGTCGGGTTTGGTTTTCATGTCGATTGAATGTGATTGATTATTTGATTATTTTTTGTTTGATTATTTCAGATGATGAGTGATGAGGTAAGAATGTTCCCGTTACTGATTTAAGGATTAGAGGGTGTCTCACCGGTATGCAGTAAGAGGGTGTCAGACTGTAGGGTCAGCGATTCATTTGATTTCGGAGTAGAGCCATGCTATCTCCTGCGGCCAGAGGCTTTCGTCGGGTGTCTCCAGTATGAGGGGAATATTGTCCATGCGGGGGTCGTTGACGAGCATCGAGAAGAATGCGGCTCCGATTTCGCCCTGCCCTATCGGAGCATGGCGGTCGACGCGTGAATGCAGTCCCTTTTTGGAGTCGTTGATATGCATGGCGCAAAGGTAGCCGAGGCCGATCACGCGGTCAAATTCCTGCCATGTGGCTTCGTAGCCTTCGGGGGTGGAGAGGTCGTAGCCGGCAGCAAAAGTGTGGCAAGAGTCGACGCAGACGCCCACACGCGACTTGTCCTCCACAAGGTCTATGATGGCCCTGAGCTGCTCGAAGGAGTATCCGAGGTTGGAGCCCTGTCCGGCGGTCGACTCTATGACGGCCTTTACACCTTCGGTGGCATCAAGGGTCATGTTGATGGATTCGGCGATGGTGGCTATGCATGCATCGGCATCGACGAGGTTGAGATGGGAGCCGGGATGAAAATTGAGCATCGTCAGCCCGAGCTGCGCGCAGCGGTTGAACTCGTCGAGGAAAGCCTCGCGCGACTGCGCGAGTTTATCCTTGTCGGGTGAGCCGAGGTTGATGAGATAGCTGTCGTGGGGCAGGATATGCCGGGGAGCATATCCGAGCGTGGCGCACCGTTCCCTGAAAAGAGCCGCTTCCTTATCGGAAATCGGCTTTGACTTCCATCTCGACGGGTTGCGGGTGAACAGTGCGAAAGCCTTTGCGCCGATGTCGGCGGCATTGAGCGGGGCCTGCGCCACTCCCGAGCCTGTAGATACGTGAGCTCCAATATATTTCATTTGATTACAGTCTGTTAAATATGATAATAAGTCCGAAAGAACATCGGAAAATGCAAATACACTATTAAATCACATCTCCTATGATATGAGTTTTGTCATGGTTTGACCTACAAAGATAATTAAAAATATCAAAAACAGCTTCATTTTTCTTCAAAAAGTGGAAATACAGTGTTTTGGCGTTTTTTAGCATTAATGTTTTGCTGTGCTGTCTAATTTTAGTTACTTTTGCAGTAAAGAAGGAGAGAATAAATAATGTTAGGAATTTCAAAGGAAGCGATAGCAGAATTGCCCCAGGCGGTGTTTGGAGGCCGTATCATAGTGATTAATTCTCCGCTCGACTGTCGAAAAGCAATCAAATACCTTATGACTCAGCCCATCATAGGGTTTGACACCGAAACACGGCCCTCGTTTCACAAAGGGCAGCCGCACAAGGTGGCGCTCCTGCAGCTGTCGACGGCCGACGAATGTTTCCTTATCCGCCTGAACCATACTGGTCTGACACCTGAGATAAAAGAACTTATGGAGAGCGACAAGGTGCTTAAGGTCGGCCTCTCGATAAAGGACGACCTGCATTCGCTGTCGGCTCTCGACACCTTTAACCCTGAAAATATCATCGAGCTGCAGACCTATGTCAAGTCATACGACATAGCCGACAACTCACTTCAGAAAGTCTATGCCGTAATATTCAACGAACGCATATCGAAAGGGCAGCGTCTGACCAACTGGGAAGCCGAGACACTGACCGAGGCACAGCAGGGCTATGCGGCTCTCGACGCATACGCCTGCTACCGGATATACACTCACCTGCAAAGCGGAGCATTCAGTCCCGACAGTTCTCCTTACAGGATAGAAGAACCAGAGCAATAATCCCCACCAACAACAATCGAATGAATAAACCGTCAATAATTTTAACGACAATGGCACTGACAGCAGCCGTAACGGCCGACGCCGCCGGACGCCTGCAATATCCGGAGGCGCCGTCCGGAGCCGTGACCGACACCTATTTCGGCACCACAGTAACCGACACATACCGTCCGCTCGAAAACGACACGGCCGCCGCGACCCTGCAATGGGTCGAAGCCGAACGCAAGCTGACCGAAGACTATATGTCAAAAATACCGTTCCGCGAAAAACTGCGCAACCGCATCGCTTCATTCCAGAACTACAAAAAGACAGGACTTCCGTGGAAAGCCGACGACAACCGCTATTATTTCTTTGAAAATTCGGGGATGCAGAACCAGTCGGTGCTTTACCGCAAAGCCACCATAGACGGCAAGCCGGAACTGTTTCTTGACCCGAACAAGCTCAGCGACGACGGCACAGTGGCGCTGACGGGAGTGTTCATGTCGCCCGACGGCAAATACACCGCCTACACCATAAGCCGCAGCGGCTCCGACTGGAGCGAGATTTACCTGCTCGACACCGAGACAGGCCGTATGCTTCCCGACCATATAGAGTGGGCCAAGTTCACGGGCGCGGAATGGTACGGCGACGGATTTTTCTACAGCGCGTATCCCAAGCCCGAGGCCGGGAAGGAATTTTCCAACGCCAACGAGAACCACCGCATCTACTACCACAAGGTCGGCACTCCGCAGTCGGACGACAAGCTGTTTTACGAGGACACGGATCACCCGCTGTATTTCCATTCAGTCTACGTGCCCGAAAAGAACCATTACATTTTCCTGATGGCCGGCGGACAGGGATTCGGCGAGTCAATCAAGGTAAAAGACCTTGACGACCCCGCTTCGGAATGGAAGGTGATGGAGCCGTCGCAGGACAATATCATAGGGATTGTCGACGTAATCGGCGACACCATCTATTTCACCACTTCGGTCGACGCTCCCAACTACCGGCTGATGTCGGCTCCCGTGAGCAACCCGTCACGCGCTAACTGGCACGAGCTTATCGCCGAGAGCGACGCCGTGATGGCAGGCGCGCAGATGGCAGGCGACAAAATCATAGTAAACTACAAGCGCGACGCATCATCGCATCCGGCGCTCTACGACCTCAACGGCAATTTCATCCGTGAGATACAGCTCCCGTCGATAGCCAACGCCACTTTCTCCAGCTCACGCCGGCACGACGAGGTGTATTACAACGTGACCAACTACCTGCAGCCGTGGGCTCACTACAAATATGACCTTGCCACGGGCAGCAGCACGCTGACCGAACGCGCCGCCGTTGCGGGATTCAATCCCGACGACTACGTCACCGAGGAGGTGTTCTATCCATCGGCCGACGGCACCCCCGTACACATGCACCTCACCTACAAAAAAGGGATAAAGCGCGACGGCACGAATCCTGTGTATCTCTACGGCTACGGCGGCTTCAACATAGCACTCGGTCCGGCCTTCTCACCCAACCGCCTGAACTGGCTTGAGAACGGCGGAATATATGCCGAGGCCAACCTGCGCGGAGGGTCGGAATACGGCGACAAGTGGCACGAAGCCGGCACCAAGATGCAGAAGAAAAACGTATTCGACGACTTCATCGCCGCCGCCGAGTATCTCGTCAGGGAGGGTTATACCAATCCGGAGCGCATAGTGATAGAGGGCGGAAGTAACGGCGGCCTCCTCGTGGGTGCATGCGTCAACATGCGTCCCGACCTTTTCGCGGTGGCTATACCCCGCGTAGGCGTCATGGACATGCTTCGCTACCATCTGTTCACCATCGGTTGGAACTGGGCGTCGGACTACGGCACATCGGCCGATTCGCCCGAGATGGCAGCCTACCTGCGCTCCTACTCCCCCATGCACAACATCAGCAGCGACGGCACGCCCTATCCGGCCATACTCGTCACCACGGCCGACCATGACGACCGCGTGGTGCCCGCCCACTCGTTCAAATACGCCGCAGTGCTCCAGGCATCGGACACCGGCGACAAGCCCAAGCTCATCCGCATCGACTCCAAGGCGGGTCACGGAGCCGGCAAACCGATAAGCAAGGTCATCGACGAGTACACCGACCTCTATTCATTCATCTACTATAATCTGGGCATCGACCCCGTGACAGAGTGAAATTTTCCGGTATAATAATCATATCGGCGTGCTGTCTGTCCCTGACAAGCTGTTTCACAGGGATAGAGAGCACGCCGCGCATTACGGTCAAGGACGTGAACCGGGAGGTGCCGTCGGTCAACAAGGAGGCCGACTTTGCCGCACGGCTTGCTCCTCCGGGCATGGCGCAATGGGAAAGCGGACGACGTTTTCTCGTCACCGACCCGAAACTGTCGCTTCTCTTTGAAAAAGAACCGGCGATTGCACCGGGCGACGTGCTTGTATTCGACAGTCTGGACGATGAAATATCCATAACAGGCGATACGGTGAGCGTGCTGTCATTCCATAAAGAGAACGGAAATGCGGCTGCCGAAACGCTCCGCTATAAAATCGGGGTGCCGTCATCATCGCTGTCGGCGTCGGTCACACTGCCTATGAGCGTCGACCTCGACATGGCCGACAACGCGCGCCGCATTCTCGCCGGAAAGAAATTTTATATCATATCCCCGCTGCGCGTCGACAGTGAGCTTACGCCTGTGGCCCGCGGACGACGCTACGTCGGAGTCACCATACGCGACGTGGCGCCGGGCAATGCCGACTATCCCCTGCGTGTCGACATCACCGATGACCTTGGCAATCAGTCGTCAGTAGCCATGACGGTCGGCAACGCCCGAAGCTCAACCCGCAATTTCGACAAGCTGTTCGAGCTGTCAGACCCCCGCCTGCGCTACCCGACCATAACCGACACCGCATGGGAAAACATTGTCAACTCGCGCGTGGCGCCGGGTATGACTACCGTAGAATGCCATCTGGCACTCGGCGCGCCGCGCGATGTCAGAAAATGGCACAACGGAGGCAGTTTCTTCGAGAGCTGGACATGCGACAACGGCGCCTACCTGATATTCATCGACGGCCTGCTGGCCGAAATACACTAACGAGATTGTCTAACGAACTATGCGACTCACTTTTCTCGGCACGGGCACATCGACGGGTGTGCCGATGATAGGATGCGGCTGCGATGTATGCCGCTCTGACGACCCGCGGGACCGGCGCCTGCGGGCATCGGCAACCGTACACGCCGGCGACACCGACATACTCATCGACGCGGGTCCAGACCTGAGGGAGCAGATACTCGGAGCCGGATCGCCTCCGCTCGACGCGCTGCTCATCACCCACACGCACTACGACCATGTGGGAGGCATCGACGACCTGCGGCCATACTGCTATCCCGACGGTTTCGACATTTACGCGCAGGCACCCGACATCGACGACCTGCGCCGCAAGGTACCCTACTGCTTCGCCGAGCACCCCTACCCCGGCGCTCCCGTGCTTCACCCGCATGCCATAGAGCCGATGAAACCGTTTACTGTCAAAGGCATAAGCATACTGCCGCTTTCAGTGAAGCATTACCTTTTAGACATCGTCGGCTTCAGGATAGGCAATCTGGCATATATCACCGACGCAAAGGAAATACCCCAGGAGACCATCACCGCCATTACAGGCACGGACACCCTTGTTATCAACGCGCTCCGTCCCGCCGAGCATATATCGCACCTGAACCTATCGCAGGCGCTCGACGTTATTAGATTAGTCAGACCGAGAATAGCCTATCTTACCCATATCAGCCATGATATGGGACTTTATGCGAAGGTAGCCCCCGGGCTTCCCGGCAATGTCAGACTGGCTGTCGACGGCGAGACAATAGAAATTCCGGATTAACGGTCGGGGGACATTCAGGCGCATGCCGCCGAACACCTCAATCATCGGCAATCCGGATATTAACGTTGAATTAAATATCTGTATTATGATTAAGGTGACCTATCTGGACCACAGCGGATTCGCTCTCGTCCTTCCCACAGCGGTAGCAGTGTTCGACTATTTTCGCGACCCGACCGGCGCATTGGTAAAAGTGATACGTGAGAATCCGGAACTTCCGGTAGTGTTTTTCGTATCGCACCATCATCCCGACCATTTCAATCCCGCCATCTTCACTCTCGCCCAGGACCGCGAGGTGCAGTATGTGCTCTCCAACGATATTTTCTCCAAAGTCGTGCATGACGACATGCCGGTGGCATGGGTAAGCCCGGGCGACGAAGTGCCCGGATTGCTCGGCGGCCTCGATGTAAGGGCATTCGGTTCGACCGACGCAGGTGTCAGCTTCCTCGTCACGCTCCCTGACGGGCGCAAGATATTCCATGCCGGCGACCTCAACTACTGGCACTGGAACGAAGAATCGACCGTAGAGGAGGTAAAGAAAGCCTATAACAGTTTCGTGCATATTATCAAGGAACTTGAGCAATATGCTCCCAAAATCGACATAGCGTTCTTCCCCGTCGACCCGCGTCTTGGCGTAGACTACGCCGACGGCGCGCGCCTTTTCCTTGAAAATATCGCTGTAAAAGATTTCTTCCCGATGCATTTCTGGGGAGCCTACAAGGCCGCATGCGAGTTTGAGGACTATACAACCGACAATACCGACAGTTTCTGCCTCCATGTGCCCGGCGAGTCAGTGGAACTTGACGGGAAGATGGCCGTCAGGAAATAAAATCAGAAAATACTAACGAATTTGTAGGGACGCGATTTATCGCGTCCGCGCCCCGGATGGCGTAACACATTAACTACCACGGGGATAATGCGGGCGCGATAAATCGCGTCCCTATAAGTATGTACCGGTTTCGGATGTATATTACGAATAAAATATGTATATCCGCGTCCATTATCATGATTTTTTTTGTGCGTTTTATTTTTTTTTATTATCTTTGATATTGGCAAGAAGTGATTGACAATAGCAACAACTTCAAAAATATTACATTTGATAAAAACAGATCTAAGGTATCTAATTGAAGATTATGAATAACGATTTTAGAAATTACGCAGTAAAACATCTGGGGATGAACGGGTTGGCACTCGACCAATATGTCTCTGCCACATCCCGCGGAGCGCAGTCAATAGCAGCAAGCTACATTTCCCCGACCATCATAGAGGAGCGCCAGCTCAACGTTGCGCAGATGGACGTGTTCTCGCGTCTGATGATGGACCGCATCATATTCCTCGGCACTGATGTCAACGACTATACCGCCAATGTCATCCAGGCCCAGCTTCTTTATCTCGACTCGGCCGACCCCGGCAAGGATGTATCAATCTACATCAACTCGCCCGGCGGCTCGGTGTACGCAGGTCTCGGCATATACGACACCATGCAGTATATCAAGAGCGACGTATCGACGATATGCACCGGCATGGCCGCGTCAATGGCCGCAGTGCTCCTCGTGGCAGGTGAGAAAGGGAAGCGTTTCGCCCTCAAGCACTCGCGCGTGATGATACACCAGCCGATGGGCGGCGCGCAGGGGCAGGCCTCAGATATCGAAATCACCGCACGTGAAATCCAGAAACTCAAAAAGGAACTTTACACAATCATATCCGAGCATTCGGGACAGCCGTTTGAGAAAGTGGAGCGCGACTCCGACCGCGACTACTGGATGACAGCATACGAGGCAAAGGATTACGGCATGATTGACGACGTTCTGGTGCGCATAAAAGACAAATAAACGACAATGGCGAAAAAACAGAATCAGGATATATGCGCGTTCTGCGGGCGCACGGAGAAGGAGGTCAACATGCTCCTCCCTTCGGGCGTCTATCAGGATGTGTATATCTGTGACCAGTGCCTCAATATGCTCCACTCCCACATAGAGGAGTTCAAGCAGCTGGCCGCAGGAGTCAACGCGCCCAAAGAGAAGACGCCCAAGAAAGAGGCCAAGATACCCAAGCCAAAGGAAATCAAGGAATTCCTCGACAAATATGTCATCGGGCAGGAGGATGCCAAGAAATATCTTTCGGTAGCTGTCTACAACCACTACAAACGACTGAACCAGCCTACCGACGATGATGTAGACATCGAAAAGAGCAACATCATCATGGTTGGCCCGACCGGAACAGGCAAAACACTTCTGGCCAAGACGATAGCCAAGATGCTCGACGTGCCGTTCACCATCGTCGACGCTACCGTGCTGACTCAGGCCGGATATGTGGGCGAAGACATCGAAAGCCTCCTGACGCGTCTGCTCCAGGCAGCCGACTACGACGTGGAGAAAGCCGAGCGCGGCATCGTGTTCATCGATGAAATCGACAAGATAGCCCGCAAAGGCGACAATCCGTCAATCACCCGCGACGTATCGGGCGAGGGCGTGCAGCAGGGGCTTCTCAAACTGCTTGAAGGCTCGATAGTCAACGTACCCCCGCAGGGTGGCCGCAAGCATCCGGAGCAGCGCATGATACCGGTCGACACCAAGAACATACTTTTCATCTGCGGCGGCGCATTCGACGGCATCGACCAGAAGATAGCCCACAGGCTCAACACCCACACAGTGGGATTCTCGACCGACAAGGCAAAAGAGCGCATCAACCGCGACAACTATCTGGAATACGTCGCCCCGCAGGATTTGAAATCGTTCGGACTCATACCCGAGATAATAGGCCGACTGCCTATACTTACGCACCTCGACCCGCTTGACCGCGACGCCCTGCGCCGCGTGCTCACCGAGCCCAACAACGCCATCACACGCCAGTACCGCAAACTTTTCGCCATGGACGGCGTGGAGCTGACATTCACCGACGAGGCTCTCGACTACATGGTCGACAAGGCAATAGAATACAAACTCGGCGCCCGCGGACTCCGCTCCATAGTCGAGACCGTGATGATTGACGCCATGTATGAGATACCGTCGACGAAAAAGAAATCACTGGAGGTGACCAAAGAGTACGTGGCAGGAAAACTCGCCGCCACCAATCTTGAAATCCTCTCCCAAACAATAGTCTGACAACCGCTCCTCTCCATCCTCTATCAATATCGCAACAACTCTTTAACAAAAGATTTTTCACAGGATATATACACTATAAGCTATCAGTAACCTTAACGCCCGGCAGCCGGCCGACACTGACGGTGAAGGTACGGCCAAGGACGGAAAATATTATGACAACATGGTGAGCAAACAACAACTGAGCGAGGCGCTCAAACGCCATTTCGGCTTTGACCACTTCAAGGGTAATCAAGAAGATATAATCCTTTCGCTGATGAAAGGCGAGGATGTCTTCGTGCTGATGCCGACGGGAGGGGGCAAATCGCTATGCTATCAGCTGCCGTCGCTGCTGATGCCCGGAACCGCCATAGTCATATCGCCGCTGATAGCCCTGATGAAAAACCAGGTTGACGCCATGCGCAACTACAGCGAGGCCGAGGGAGTGGCCCATTTCCTCAACTCATCGCTCAACCGCACGGCGATAGAGAAGGTGAAAGCCGACGTCAAGGCGGGCCTTACCAAACTGCTGTATGTGGCGCCCGAGTCGCTGACCAAGGAGGAGAACATCGAGTTTCTCAAATCGGTCGACATATCGTTTTACGCGGTCGACGAGGCGCACTGCATATCGGAATGGGGTCATGACTTCCGCCCGGAATACCGGCGCATACGCCCCATCATAAACGAAATATCGCGGCGCCCCGTGATAGCGCTCACCGCTACCGCGACGCCCAAAGTGCAGCATGACATACAGAAGAATCTCGGCATGGCCGACGCCATGGTGTTCAAATCGTCGTTCAACCGCGAAAACCTCTATTACGAGGTAAGGCCGAAGACAAGCAATATTGACAGGGAAATCATCAGATATATCAAGAATAATCCGGGTCACTCGGGCATAATATACTGCCTGAGCCGCAAAAAGGTTGAAGAGCTCGCCCAAATGCTTGTGCTCAACGACATAAAGGCACTCCCCTACCATGCAGGCATGGACTCCGCCACCCGCTCGGCCAATCAGGACGCCTTCCTGATGGAAGACATCGACGTCATAGTGGCCACGATAGCTTTCGGCATGGGTATCGACAAACCCGACGTAAGGTTTGTCATACACTACGACATGCCAAAGAGCCTCGAAGGCTACTATCAGGAAACGGGACGCGCCGGACGCGACGGTGGCGAGGGACGATGCATAACATTCTATTCGGCCAAGGACTTGCAGAAAATGGAAAAATTCATGCAGGGCAAACCTGTGTCCGAACAGGAAATCGGCAAACAGCTGCTTGTAGAGACAGCGGCATACGCCGAATCGTCGCTTTGCCGACGAAAGATGCTGCTGCACTATTTCGGCGAAGAATTCACGAGCGACAACTGCGGTAATTGTGACAATTGTTTAAATCCTAAAAAACAAGTGGAAGCAAAAGAAGAACTGTGTGCCGTGATTGAAACTGTCACCGCACTTAAAGAGAAATTTAAAGCTGAATATATTATAGATGTGCTCCTCGGCAAAGAGACAACAGATGTCAAATCATACAAGCACGACGAGCTTGAAGTGTTCGGCTGCGAACAGGGCAGTGACCCGCGCATGCTCGCCGCCGTAATCAGGCAGGCTGTCATAGCCGGCTATCTCGACAGGGAGATAGAAAATTTCGGCGTGCTCAAAGTAACCGCAAAGGGCAAGAAATACCTCCATAAGCCCACTTCATTCAAAGTGGTGGAAGACAATGAGTTCAGCAGCGACGAGGAGGAAGGGCCGACCGCCAAGAGCGGAGGCGCATGCGCAGTAGACCCCGAGCTTTACTCCATACTGAAGGACCTGCGCAAGAAGATAGCCAAGCAATATGACCTGCCACCCTACGTCATCTTCCAGGACCCGTCGCTCGAAGCGATGGCCACCACCTACCCCATCACGATGGAGGAGCTGCAGAATATCACCGGAGTGGGCGCCGGCAAGGCAAAACGCTACGGCGAGAGCTTCATAAAGGTAATAAAGACCCACGTGGAGGAGAACGAGATAGAGCGTCCGGAGGATATTCGCGTGCGCAGTGTGGCCAACAAGAGCAAACTGAAAATATCCATCATACAGGCCATCGACCGTAAAATCGCGCTCGACGAGCTTGCCAACTCCAAAGGGCTGGAATTCAACGAGCTTCTCGACGAAGTGGAGGCAATAGTATATTCCGGCACCAAAATCAATATTTCCTACTTCCTCAACGAGATTATGGACGACGACCGTCAGGAGGACATCTATGAATACTTCCGCGAGAGCGACAGCGACGACCTCGAGTCGGCGTTCAAGGAGCTCGGCAACGAATACACCGAGGAGGAAATACGTCTGGTAAGGATAAAATTCCTTTCGGAGCAGGGCAATTGACAACTATACTCAATAACCGGAACGCATACAGATGGCAGCAATAGTAAAGTACGACAATGTAGAGATACTCCGCAAAGAGCTGGTAGTGCTCAAAAAGGTCAGTTTTGAGATTGAAGAGGGCCAGTTTGTGTTCCTCATAGGCAAAGTCGGTTCGGGCAAGAGTTCGTTGCTCAAGACTATCTATGCCGAAATCGGGATTGAAAACGGCGAGGCGCGCGCCTTCGACTACGACCTGCGCACGATACGCCGCAAGGACATCCCCTACCTGCGCCGTCAGATAGGCATAGTATTCCAGGACTTCCAGCTTCTCACCGACCGCACCGTCTACGACAACCTGCTCTTTGTACTCCGCGCCACAGGCTGGAAGGACCGCAATGAGGCGGACAGGCGCATCGAGGAGGTGCTCAAGGAGGTGGGAATGCTCAACAAATCGTACAAGATGCCTCACGAGCTGTCGGGTGGCGAGCAGCAGCGCATAGTCATAGCGCGCGCCCTGCTCAACCGCCCGCGCCTCATACTTGCCGACGAGCCTACCGGCAATCTCGACCCCGAAACGGCGCGCCAGATTGTCAACTCTCTCCACAACATCGCGGCGTCGGGCACAGCCGTCATCATGGCCACGCACAACCACGGGTTCCTCGACGAGTTCCCCGCCAAGGTGTATCATTGCATCGACAAGCAGATTGTGGAGCAACCGCGCAGGGAACCGGCAGCAGAAAACATATCATAACGGAAAAAGGGAAAAAGATGAAAAAACGTATATGCTACTTATGCCTTATGGCATTGTTCGGAATATCGGCCGTATCGGCATTCGACCTCAAGGACATACTCAAAGGAGCGTCGTCGGGCGAAGGGAATCAGGCCGCCGACATTGTCAACGGCATTGTCAACACGCTTACCGCTACAAAGATAGAATACAAGGATCTGAAAGGCAACTGGAGCTACAACGCACCGGCCGTCAGTTTCACGAGCGACAACCTGATGCAGAAGGCCGGCGGCGTGGCCGCTTCGGGCGCGATTGTCAACAAACTGAAGCCCTACTATGCCAAAGCCGGCATCACGGGCATGACTATCGAATTCGGTGCTGACTCCACGTTCGTGGCAAAGACAGCGCGCCTCACCGTAAGAGGTACCGTACAGCCGCTCGACGACAGCATGTTCAAATTCAACATCAAGGCTCTCGGCAAGATACCCGCAGGCAGCATCAACGCATACGCCGAGCGCCAGGGCACCAACGTATGCCTCACGTTCGACGCCAAAAAGCTGATAAAACTCGCCGAGACGATTGCCTCGCTGTCGGGCAACGCCACACTGAAGACGGCCTCCGACCTCCTCAATTCGTATGAGGGTGTCAACATCGGAGTGAGTCTGAAGAAAAAATAATCCGTACCGGGGAAAAAAGCACCGCAAAATATATTTTGCGGTTTAACTTGTAGGGCTGCACCCCGGTCCAGCCGGATAAAGCTATCGGATAAATGTTGCAGCGGCTGCACCGGGGTGCAGCCCTACAAGTTAAAACATTTATATCCGGAGCTTCCAGCATACAACAAAATCAGATGTCAACACGCAAGAGAGGGATAAAACAGACATTGCGCGACTGGAAATACAGTTACAACCGTTTCGTGACCGATTTCCAGCCGTCGATACGTTTTATCTCGCGTCTGCTGGACGTGCTGGCATTCATAGCGTCGGTGGTATGCATAGTGGCAGGAGCGGTATCGGTAGGTTTCGACCACAAAGCCGCCGAGGCCGCCAAACTGCACCATGTAATACGCACATGCCAGATAGTTTTCATAATCCGAGTGTTGTGCGGACTGGTGCTGACGCCGAGGGAAAACCGGCGCGATTCGCGTGTGCTCAAATGGATTGTCGACTCAGCAATACTGCTCACGTTGCCGGCACTGCTCTATCCCCACCCCGAGAATCCGTGGATACCGGCTCTCGAGCGGCTGCTCTACAACAAATGGTTCATCTATCCGATAGTGGGAGCATACGCGGTGGTGGAATTCAGCTACGGGATAAACAAGGTGCTCGACCGCAAGATAAATCCGTCGCTGATGCTCGCCACAAGTTTCCTCTTTTTCATTGCCATAGGGTCATTCATACTGATGATGCCGAAGTGCACCGTCGGCGGAATACAATATATCGACTCACTGTTTGTGTCGACATCGGCGGTATGCATCACCGGACTGACACCGATTGACGTGTCGGCCACCTTCACGCCGTTTGGCCTGCTCGTGCTGGCGCTGATGATACAGATAGGCGGACTCGGGGTAATGACTTTCACAAGCTTCTTCGCGCTGTTTTTCACGGGCAACAACTCGGTGTACTCCCAGGTGGTGGTCAAGGATATGATTTACTCGAAGACCATCAACTCGGTGCTATCGACGCTGCTCTATATCCTCGGATTCACTCTCGCGATAGAACTTGCCGGAGCGGTGGCCATATTCCTGAGCGTGCACGGTACGCTCGGCATGAGCCTTGAGGACGAACTTATATTCTCGGGATTTCATTCGCTGTCGGCATTCTGCAACGCCGGCTTCTCCAATATCGAAAGCGGCCTGTCAAATCCGGCACTCCTGCATTCCAACCAGTCAATCTACCTCATCGCCTCGGCGCTGATATTCGCGGGAGGAATAGGTTTTCCTATACTGGTCAATTTCAAGACGGCGTTTTTCCTGCACGTACGCCGTGTGTACAACCGCATGTTCCACAGCGGGCGCAGATTCCGCGAACCGGCACATATCTACGATATGAACACGAAGCTGGTCATGACCACCACGTGCATCATCATCGTAGTGTCGTCGGCGCTGTTCTTCCTGTTTGAGTATGACAATTCACTGGCAGGTATGAGCCTTTATGACAAGGTCGTGCAGTCTGTGTTCAACTCGTTCGTGCCGCGCAGCTCGGGATTTTCGTCGGTCAGTCCGGCAGGATTCCTCAATATCACCATCATAATGATGGCGGTGCTGATGTGGATAGGAGGCGCGTCACAGTCGACGGCAGGAGGTATAAAAGTAAACACACTGGCTGTAATACTGCTCGAGCTGAAGTCGACCGTCATGGGAAAGGACCGAGTGGTGGTGTACAACCGCACGATAGCCCACGATTCGGTAAGGCGTGCATGTGCTGTCGTCACGCTGTCCATACTCGCGTATGTGTTCTATGCGATGGCGCTTGTGGCGCTCGAACCGACGTTGCCCGTCAGGTCTCTGCTCTACGAGGCGGCCTCGGCGCTGTTCACCGTGGGAAGTTCGCTCGGTGTCACCCCGGAGTTGAGCGACATGTCCAAGATACTGCTCTGCACGGCAATGTTTCTCGGCCGCGTGGGCATCATATCCATGCTGATAGGATTTACCGGAAACCGCAAGGACGCTCCCGTGAAATATCCCGTCGACAATGTAATCATCAACTGATATATACCGTTTCTAAACTACCAACTAATTCCCGACAACAATGCGCTACCTTATAATCGGACTCGGAATTTACGGCACCAACCTCGCCATCGACCTCACCGACATGGGCCATGAGGTAATCGGCGCCGACATATCGGCACAGAAAGTCGAAACCGTCAAAGACTACATATCGACCGCCTATATCATCGACTCCACCGACGAACAGGCGCTCAATGCCCTTCCGCTCAAGAATGTCGACCTGATTATCGTGGCAATCGGCGAAAATTTCGGAGCCTCGGTAAAGACAGTAGCCCTGTTGAAGAAAATCGGCGCCACAAAAATCTATGCCCGTGCCATCGACGAGCTCCACGAGTCGATATTGCAGGGACTCAAAGTCGACCGCATCCTCACCCCCGAGCAGCGCGCCGCCCACGACCTCTCATACGAGATGGAACTCGGCACGCATGTCGACGCCCTTTGCGTCGACAAAGACTATTACGTGCTCAACTTCAAGGCACCCAAATATTTCTTCGGAATGGTCTACGGCGAAATCACCATCGACCGCGCTTTCGGTCTCAAACTCATCGCCGCAACCCGCCCCGTCACCAAGAGCAACATCCTCGGCATCGACCATCAGGCACAACGTCTGCTCGACATCAAGGACTTCACCCTCAAAGTGGAAGACGGCGACATATTCACCTGCTTCGGTTCCTCCCGCAACTACCGCAACATGTTCCGCTACATCAACTGACCGATACTCTTTAAATAGAAGACCTCAGGAAAGACTCTCCAAAAGTCACAAAGTCGCGATTATAACTATTGCCGGGAGCCGGTCATTTTATGGTTTATAAATATATGCGTATATTTTGTCAATCAGTTTTTTAGTCGGTTCGATTTTCGGACTGATTTCCTCCTCAGTAGCAGTATATGCACAGTTATAATCACTCCGTTCCCTCAATCCCTGAAGTCTTGAATAATGCTTTCCCGTCATCAATTGAAAATATTCCTGTCAAGATATAGTGCTTACCAAATAAGCCGACTACTCCCCGATGTGAACTTATGCTATAGCCGTCATTAATTAATAGTCCACAAACGGCATGGAACAAGGCATAATATAATCTATTGGCAATATTATCCCAATATCCTGCCTCCTTCAATAACGCAATCTGTTGGAATGTGTTGTAAGCTTTATCCAATTGTAGTTTTACAACGGCATTTCTCTCAGAGTCGGTAAGTTTCATGTCAATTGGATTTTATCATGTTCCACATTTTTATAGAATGGCAGATATGAGAGACTTTCCCATTCATTTCTTGTATATAGTTGCGGAGAGATTGTCTGACCGATATTCCAGCCAAGCAATGTAAACGGAAACGACAACATATCGTAGTCCGACTCCACCAAAGTATTCTTGTCGACAAGAATAAGGAGATCCCAGTCAGAGTCAGCCTTTTCGTCGCCACGGGCACGTGAACCGTATAGCAGGAGTGTGCTGCCATTTGGCAAAACAGATTTGGCAACACTGATTATTTTATTTATTATCTCCTTCTTATTCATTACGGCAATTATTTATTCTACAAAGATATAACAAATAATCTAAGAAACAATCCAATATATTTTTATTTTTAGTATTCCGCATAAATAGCAACCACGGTTGCGGAAACAGTGATTGTTATTCATGCAAGATGGGAGTTTCGGTGGAAATTTCGTGGTGACGTATTTTTTTTGTACCTTTGCAGTCGATTTTTTATGGATAATTATCTCTAAGGTAGAAAAGTAATGATTACGACCAATAATTTAGGCATTCAGTTTGGCAAACGGGTATTGTTTCAGGATGTGAACCTGAAATTCACTCCCGGTAACTGCTACGGCATAATCGGTGCGAACGGCGCCGGAAAATCGACGCTGATGAAAATCCTTTCCGGCCAGCTGTCGCCGACCCACGGAAATGTGACACTCGGCCCTGGCGAACGATTGAGCGTGCTCGAACAGGACCACTTCAAGTTTGACGACTGCACGGTGATGGACACGGTGCTCCAGGGTCACACCGTACTGTGGGACATCATGAAGGAGAAGGACGCGCTCTACGCCAAAGCCGATTTCTCCGACGAGGATGGTATTCGCGCCTCGGAACTCGAGGAGAAGTTCGCCGAACTCGAAGGATGGAACGCCGAGAGTGATGCCGGCGCGCTGCTCAGCGGCCTCGGCATCAAGGAGGACAAACACTACATGCTGATGCGCGACATGACCGGTAACGAAAAGGTGCGCGTACTCCTTGCCAAGGCCCTTTTCGGCAACCCAGACAACCTGCTCCTCGACGAGCCGACCAACGACCTCGACCTCGACACTGTGGCATGGCTCGAAGACTATCTGTCGAAATTTGAAAACACAGTGCTCGTGGTGAGCCACGACCGCCACTTCCTCGACTCGGTCAGCACCCACACCCTCGACATCGACTACAACAAGGTGCAGCTTTTCGCCGGCAACTACAGCTACTGGTACCAGTCGAGCCAGCTCGCCCTGCGCCAGCAACAGCAGGCCAACAAGAAAGCCGAGGAGAAGCGCAAGGAGCTGTTGGAATTCATACAGCGTTTCTCGGCCAACGTGGCAAAATCGAAGCAGACTACATCGCGCAAAAAGATGCTCGAAAAACTCAACGTTGAGGAAATACAGCCCTCGTCGCGCCGCTATCCCGGCATCATCTTCACCCCCGAACGCGAACCGGGCAACAAGATACTCGAAGTGCACGGCCTCTCGGCTTCGGTCGACGGCGAAATGCTTTTCCATGATGTCAACTTCCAGATCGAAAAGGGTGACAAGGTGGCGTTCCTCAGCCGTGACCCGCGTGCCATGACGGCACTCTTCGAGATTGTCAGCGGCAACCGCAAGGCCGACGCCGGCACATACGAATGGGGTCAGACCATCACGACCGCATATCTTCCGCTCGACAACTCCGACTTCTTCAACACCGACATGAACCTCGTGGACTGGCTGTGCCAGTTCTCCGACGACTCGTCGGAAATCTATCTCAAGGGATTCCTCGGCAAGATGCTCTTCTCGGGCGAAGAGGTACTGAAGAAAGCGTCGGTGCTCAGCGGTGGCGAGAAGATGCGCTGCATGATAGCGCGCATGATGCTCCGCAACGCCAACACCATGGTGCTCGACTCCCCCACCAACCACCTCGACCTGGAGTCAATCCAGGCGTTCAACAACACGCTTCAGACATTCAAGGGCAACATACTCCTCGCCTCGCACGACCACGAGTTCATCCAGACCGTGTGCAACCGCATCATCGAGCTTACGCCCAACGGCATCATCGACAAGATGATGGACTATGACGACTACATCACCGACGAGAAGGTCGCCGCCGCCCGCGAACGCCTGTACGGGACAAACTAAAGAATATTTATTTCACGTTCAAACAGCAACCGTAACCCCATAGCAAAATGGTAAAACATATCGTAACATTCAAGCTCAAAGGCAGCGCCGAGGAGCGTCGCGCCGCAGCCGGGAAGTTCAAAGCCGCTCTTGAGGCACTTCCCTCACAAATCGATGTACTCCGCGCCATCGAGGTAGGCATCAACGAAAACCCCGCCGAAACATGGGACGTGGTCCTGACAGCCACCGTCGACACCCTCGCCGACGTAGACATCTACGCCAAGCACCCCGCCCACGTGGCCGCAGCCGCCATCATAGCCCCCTGCAAAGAGTCGCGCGCCTGCGTAGACTACACCGTCTGAATCCCAACCGCCCTATTTCTTAACAAGGGAACAAAAGCCAAGACAGGAGCACAATATTTTCCGGTAGAACGGAATTTATTTGTGCCCCTGTCTTGGCTTTTGTGCATTTGTTTTTTAACAAACAAATGCAGGTCGCCCAATATCACAATGATACAGGATAAATATAACCTAAAGGGTATAATTTGTGTTAAATCAAAATATTTTATACCCGAAACGGTACAATATAGATAAAGTTCATTATCTTTGTACCCAAAAGGGTATATCGTATGACTCAATTATCAAGATATGTGAAGGAGATGCGTAAGCAATTCGGACTTACGCAGATTGACTTATCCCAAAAATCCGGGGTAGGACTACGCTTTGTGCGCGAACTTGAGCAAGGCAAAGAGACTCTGCGCCTCGATAAGGTAAATCAAGTGCTCGCGCTCTTTGGATCCGAAATGATGCCGAAAAGAATTGAACATAAAGAATGAAAATTCAGAATTGAACGGATACCTTTTACATTCTAAACTTTAAGATTCTTATCGCCTATGAAAAAGGCAAATGTATTTCAAAACAATCTGTTTGCCGGGGTTCTTACCGAAGATGATTTGGGTTATGAATTCCGTTATGATTCAGACTATCTGAAATCGGACGGAGCCACAGCCGTGAGTCTTACACTGCCGCTGACTGATAAGCCTTATCGCGACAAAGTGTTGTTTCCGTTTTTTGACGGACTTATTCCTGAAGGCTGGCTTCTTGATATTGCAGAACAAAACTGGAAAATATCCGCACGAGACAGATTCTCATTGCTGCTCGCCTGCTGCAAGGACTGCATCGGCAACATCAGTGTAATACCAATTGAAAGAAAGGAGGCCGGCAATGAATAAATGTCTGTTTTGCTATAAAACATTGGGCAACGGTGAAGTTGATTACCATAAGGCTTGTGCACATAAAATATTCGAATCAGCTGTTGTACCGTTGTTGCCATATACCCGCGCCAATATAAAGGAACTGGCCCGGGAGATAGTGAGAGCTAACACAACCGTGACCGGCGTACAGGCGAAACTATCACTCGACATATCACGAGGACGTGCCGGAGAACCACAACGCTTCACTATCGTAGGGCTGTGGGGGCGATTTATCCTTAAGCCGCAAACCGACCGCTTCGCCCATCTTCCGGAAAACGAGGATCTCACCATGCACATGGCGGAAGCAGCCGGAATAAAAACTGTGCCACACTCGCTGATACGGTTTGCCGATGGTGAACTGTGTTACATAACGCGCCGCATTGACCGCACTAAGAAGGGTGGAAAGATTGCCATGGAAGATATGTGCCAGCTATCCGAACGACTCACGGAAGATAAATATAAAGGCTCCTACGAACGTATAACAAAACTTATACGACAATATTCATCTGCGCCACTGCTGGATGTCATCAACTTTTGGGAAGTAGTTCTTTTCTCATGGCTTACCGGGAACGCAGATATGCATCTGAAGAACTTCTCCCTCTTCCGCCCTGTCGACAAATATATGCTGACACCGGCATACGACCTCCTGTCAACCGCACTTGCCATTCCCGAAGATGACGAGGAGTTAGCATTGACACTTAACGGTAAGAAAAAGCGGATTAAGCGCGAGGATTTTGAAAATGCAATGCGTGATAGCGGAATGGATGAAAAAGCAATAGCAAACCTTTTCAACCGATTCTCCAAAGCTATCCCCAAATGGCACAAACTTATAAAAGAGTCATTCCTCCCGGTCGACCTACAAGAAGCATATCACGACAAAATAGATATGATGGCTAAGAAAATCTCTATCAAAGAATAAACAATACAGTACAATCTGACGGGTATAATTTATGCTAAATCGAAATATTTTATACCCGAAATGGTATAAATAAATTACGAGACAACAGCAATAATATATCGCCTTGTCCTTTGTGCTCCTGTACTCTTGTTTTTTTTAACAAATGAACAGGAGCACAATTGTTTTTCCCAATGTATGGAAATTTATTGTGCTCCTGTTATCGCTTTTTGTTCTTTTGTTTACTATTGATTTATCGCGTTGCTGCTTAGAAAGCGAGGGAGGCGGGGAGGGTGCGGAGGTTGTAGCGGGAGGCCATTGTTTCGCCGTAGGCTCCGGCGCTGCGGAGGGCTACGAGGGAGCCGCGGGTGAGGGCCGGGAGATGTTCGTCCTTGCCGAATACGTCGGAGGATTCGCAGATGGGGCCTACCACGTCGTAGACTTCTTCGGGGGCATCGGGAGCGGAGATGTTTTCTATCTTGTGGTGGGCGCCGTAGAGGGAGGGACGCAGAAGGTCGCTCATGCCGGCGTCGATTATCGCGAACTGTTTTTCAACGCCATGCTTTACATAGAGCACACGTGATATGAGCGAGCCGCATTGCGCCACTATCGAACGGCCAAGCTCGAAATGGAGCTGCTGATTTTCGCCGAGACGGAGATGCTCGCGGAATATATCGAAATACGATTTGAAATTTGGAACTGGATTGGCGTCGGGATTGTCATAATCGATACCGAGACCGCCGCCTACGTTGATTGTCGGGAACGTGATGCCCTTGGCTGCGAAATGCTCCTGCAGTCCGTTGATTTTGTCGCAAAGCAATCGGTACGGCTCCATGTCAGTGAGCTGCGAGCCGATATGGAAATGAAGTCCGGTCAGCTTTATGCCGGGGAGCTGCAGCGCCTTGTCGACGACGGCGTCGAGGTGGCGCAGGTCGATGCCGAATTTATTCTCATTGAGACCGGTGGTGATATAGTGGTGCGTGTGCGCGTCGATGTCGGGGTTGACACGGAGCGCCACTTTCGCGGTCAGGCCACGCGCCGAGGCGAGTTCCGATATTACCTCAAGTTCGGGCAGCGACTCCACGTTGAAACAGCCAATGCCTACGCCGAGGGCATAATTAATCTCGTCATCAGATTTACCGACACCGGCAAACACGATTGAGTCGGGGGAAAAACCGTTGACCACAGCTGCCTCTACCTCGTTGCCGCTCACGCAGTCGATGCCCCACCCCGCTTCGCGTATCGGAGCGAGAATAAGCGGATTGGCATTCGCCTTGACAGCATAATGGATGTGGTAGCGTGAGTCGTCGGCCTGCCGAGCCGCTTCCGCTATGGTGCGGTTGAGCAGGTCCATGTCGTAATAGTAAAACGGTGTCTTGACTGATTGAAATCTATCTATCGGAAACTTCATAGTTATTACCAAATATTTTTGTCGGTGTAGGAACGCACGGTCTGTGCGTCCGGAAAACATTTGCTGTTTATCATAAATTAGGTGATGTAAATCGGCGTCCTCCGGACGCCATTTCGGCTCTGATTATTCGTAACCACGCACGCCTTCGCAAGCTTCGGCGTACGTGGTTACGAATAATCAACGTCCTCCGGACGTCACCATTAAGAAAACAGCATTGAGGGTGTTGCAGAACTAAACTTTCCGCGGTCAGCTAAAATCGAGTTCTGCAACACCCTCTGCATATTATTTGAACAGGTGTTCGCTCAATGAATTGAGGGCGGCTACCTTGTCCTCTTTGCGTACGAGGAACGAGATGTTGTAGTTGCTGCCGCCATACGAAATCATGCGTACGGGGATGTCGCGCAGAGCATCGAGAGCCTTTGCCTCGAAACCGCGGTTCTGCCACTCGAGGTCGCCTACCACGCAAATGATTACCATGTCGCGGTCGACGGTGACGGTGCCGAATTTCTTCAGGTCGTCGACTATCTGGCGCAGGTTGCGCTCGTCGTCGATGGTGACCGACACGCCTACTTCAGAAGTGGCGATCATGTCGATTGAAGTCTTGTATGTCTCGAAGATTTCAAACACTTTGCGGAGGAAACCGTAAGCGAGAAGCATACGGCCCGACTTGATTTTGATAGCTGTGATATTGTCCTTGGCTGCAACGGCCTTGATGCGGTGGCTTTCGGAGGTGTTGTGTATGAGGGTGCCGGGAGCGTCGGGCTGCATGGTGTTGAGCAGGCGCACCGGTATGTTGTTGAGCTTTGCGGGAAGCACACATGTGGGGTGCAGAATCTTGGCTCCGAAATATGCCAGTTCGGCAGCCTCCTCGAAGTGCAGCTCCTTGACGGGTTTTGTACCTTCGACGAAACGGGGGTCGTTGTTGTGCATGCCGTCGATGTCGGTCCATATCTCAATTTCCTCGGCATCAAGCACGGCGCCGATGATTGAGGCGGTCAGGTCGGAACCTCCGCGCTGCAGGTTGTCAATCTCGCCGTAGGCGTTGCGGCAGATATATCCCTGAGTGAGGAAAAGGTCGGCGTCGGGGTACTGCTCCATCAGCGCGGTCAGCTTCTCGCGGATATACTGGGTGTCGGCTTCGGCGTTCTTGTCGGTGCGCATGAAGTCGAGTGCCGGCAGGAGCACTGAGTTGACACCCGTCTCCTGGAGGTAGAGATTGAGCAGCGCTGTCGACATCAGCTCGCCCTGCGCGAGGATTTCGCGCTCCTCGAACATAGTGAATATATCTTTCGAAAACGAACGTATGTAGTTGAAGCAGGCTTTAATGGCGTCGGTGGCTTTCTCTTTGTATTCCTTCGTCGAATAGAGTTCGTCTATGGTCTTGATATACTTAGCCTCAAGAAGATTGATTGTCTCCTTTGCACCGTCGATATTTTTCTTATAAAGATAGTCGCCGATTTCCACCAGAGAGTTGGTGGTACCTGACATCGCGGACAGGACGATAAGGTTGCGGCCGCGCTCATTAATCAATTTGGCAACATCTTTCATGCGCTGGGCGGAGCCAACCGATGTGCCGCCAAACTTCAATACTTTCATTTTGTAGATACTCTGTTAAAAAAATTACATTATAATATTTCAGCGATGCAAAATTAATCATTTTTCCATAAACGGCATAGAAATAATGATAAAAAATGGCAAAATAACAATGCCGGAGCAACAAATTGATTACTCCGGCATGTTTTTATCTCTAATTATAATACTCAAATCACGATAGCCGCTATTCGGTCTCGTCCTCATCGGCATCATACCATACGCCGAGATCCCTGAAGTCGTGGCTGTCATAAAGTTGTGATGATGTGCCGGCTATGAATGACGGCTCGCTGCCGTCGTGCGACATCAACAGCGACATGTCGGCCGAAGCTGCTTCGAGACCGAGTTCCTCTTCGGGAGATACTTCTCTTCCCATGAAGATATTTAATAAATTTGAAAGTCTCATTGCTGTAGGGTTTTAAAAGTGGATATATATGTAAGCTTTACAATATAACCCGCGGGGCGACGCTTTTGTTTTGTCCTCCGCTGTTTTTTTAGTAATTTTGATGAAAAATTCAGCTATATAGATATGAGTAATTCCGATATCAATTTCGATACATTTGACCGCGAGCACCTGTGGCACCCTTATACCTCGACCATCGACCCGCTCCCTACCTACAAGGTGGAATCGGCCGAGGGCGTCAGGCTGCGGCTTGCCGACGGCACAGAGCTTATCGACGGCATGTCGTCGTGGTGGTGCGTGATCCACGGCTATAACAATCCGGCAATCAACGAAGCCGCTGACCGCCAGCTGCGCAAGATGTCGCACGTGATGTTCGGCGGACTCACCCATGAGCCGGCCATCGAGCTTGGCAAGATGCTGCTCGAGATGGCGCCTCCGTCGATGAACAACATATTTTATGCCGACTCCGGCTCAGTGGCGACCGAAGTGGGCATGAAAATGGCCGTGCAGGCGGCAGTATCGCGCTACGGCTCGCACAAAAAGACCAACTTCGTGACAATCCGTTCGGGCTACCACGGCGACACATGGAACGCCATGAGCGTATGCGACCCCGTGACTGGCATGCACGGCGCTTTCGGTCCGGCATTGCCGATACGCTATTTCGTGCCGCAGCCACGCTCACGTTTCGGAGGCGAATGGAATCCCGACGAAATACTGCCGCTGCAGGAAGTGCTCGAGCAGCACCACGACGAAATCGCGGCGATGATACTTGAGCCGATAGTGCAGGGGGCCGGAGGCATGTGGTTCTACCACCCTCAGTACCTCGTGGAGGCGCGCCGTCTGTGCGACAAATACGGCATCTATCTTATTTTCGACGAGATTGCCACGGGATTCTGGCGCACCGGACGCCGCTTCGCATGGGAGCATGCAGGCGTGGAGCCTGACATAATGCTCATAGGCAAGGGTCTCACGGCAGGCTATCTGACCATGAGCGCCGTGCTCACCACCAAGGATGTGGCCGACACCATATCGCGCGGCGAAGCGGGCGTGATGATGCACGGCCCCACATTCATGGGCAATCCCCTCGCATGCGCCATAGCAATAGCGTCGCTCCGACTGCTTCAGGCACAGGATATGGAAGCACGCATCGGGCATATCAATGAGGTAATCACACGCGCGATAGCGCCGGCACGCGAACTCGGCAACGTCGCCGACGTGCGCGCCATCGGCGCCATCGGCGTAATCGAGACCAAGACGCCTGTCAGCGTAGGCGATTTCCAACGGCGTTGCGTGGAGAAAGGCATCTGGGTACGTCCGTTCGGACGCAACGTCTATGTCATGCCGCCCTACGTAATCAATGACGCCGACCTTGAGTATCTCATAAAATCGACAATAGAGATATTGGCTGAAAAATAAAAGGATATAATCGATATGCGGACCTCAACATCACGTCTTACGCTCGAACTCGACCAATTGCGAGAGTCGTCAAACTACCGCTCATTCCCCTCCGGTGGAGGCGGCGACACAATAGACCTCACATCGAACGACTATCTCGGCCTCGCACAGCGCGACGACCTGCGCGATGAGTTCATGGCGCAATATCACTCCGGAAAATTCCCGGCACTTACCTCGTCGGCCTCACGGCTGCTTGCGTCGTGCCAGCTGGAGTACCGCGAATTTGAATCCTTGCTGGCGGAGATTTACGGCCGCGAAGCATTGGTTTTCAACAGCGGATACCACGCCAATACAGGCATAATACAGGCGATTGCCGACAAACGCACGATGGTCATTGCCGACCGGCTCGTGCATGCCTCAATAATCGACGGCATAAGGCTGAGCGGAGCACGTTTCACCCGTTTTCCACACAATGATTTCGACCGTCTGGAGCGAGCGATAGAGGCCGTGCCCGACGATGCAGACCGCATACTGGTCATTGTCGAAAGCGTCTACTCGATGGACGGCGACCGTGCCGACATCGACCGGCTCATCGACATACGCCGCGCCGACGGGCGCGTCATGCTGTACGTCGACGAGGCGCACGGCGTAGGTGTCGAAGGGCCTGCGGGACTTGGCCTCGTAGCTGCGTCAAAGGCTCCCGCCGAAGTCGACATTGTCATCGGCACTCTCGGCAAAGCGCTCGCCTCGTCTGGAGCGTTCGCGCTGACCGGCGACACGTTGAAGCAATACCTTGTCAACAAAGCCCGGAGCCTGATATTCTCCACCGCGCTTCCACCCGCTTGCGTGGCATGGAGCCGTTTCCTGTTCGGCAAGATGATGGGAATGGACGCTGAACGCGCCACGCTGCGCCGCCATGCCGAACGAATAGCCGACGCAATAGCTGCGGCCACAGGACGCCACGGCGTGGTGAGCCACATCCAGCCGCTCGTCATAGGCAACGCCGCCGCCACACTGCAACGCTCCGCCGAACTGCTCCGCGAGGGCGTGAAAGTACTCCCGATACGCACCCCCACCGTCCCCCCCGGCAGCGAACGCCTGCGCTTCTCCCTCTCCGCCGCCCTCACCGACGCCGACATAACCCGCGCCTGCCACTGCATCGAGGGCAAACAGTCTTAGAGCTTGTTTGAATTTAAACCGTATTAACAATAAAGGTTGTTGCAAGGAAAAACTTCAAATTAATCCTGAGGTATTTCATAACAATATATCCCATGCCATGAATTCTGTTTTTTCTCACATTTTCATATCAGTGCTATTTCTTTTTAACCTTTCAGTTGTGGCAAATGCCAGCAATTCAGACTATCTCACAAATGAGAACATCGGATTGCTCAATACGCTCGATTCGCTTCTGGCACACGCTGATTATTATGTACAGGTGAAAGAGGACAGAATTTCCCGGCTACTCGACAAGTTCATGCATACGACCGATACCGAGCAGAAATATTGGGCTGCCACCGGACTTTATGAAGAGTACGAAGCCTTTGACTCCGACTCGGCAATGGCGTATGCCGACAGATGTTACAGTCTTGCCCAGGAGCTCGGACGCGAAGACCTTACAATAAATGCGGAATTGAACCGTATCTATGTGCTGACAGCTACCGGACTTCTTGACAAAGCGGAGGCTGCATTGCATAAACTTGACGCCTCACAGATGAACAGCGGACAGCTGCTGACATACTGCGACCGGAACATCAACCTTGCATCACATCGCGACCAATATGTCGGATATTCAATGCCTGATACGGCGGAGTCGCGGCGCATAAATCTTATGGTAGACCGCGCCATGGCTCAAATTCAGGCACCGCAAGGGAGCTACGGCTGGATTGCGGGGTGGAACGGCTTAAGCGAAGCCGGCAACTACAGGGATAAAATCAGCGCAGCCCTGCTTTCAAGACTTCAAGACAACAAATTCGAGACACGCGAAGACGCCCTCGACGCATACGTACTGAGCCGCATATATGATTATTCAGGAGACAAACCGTCAAAATTGAAATATCTGATTTTGTCTGCCATGGCCGATATACGAGGCAGCGTAAGAGAGATAGCGTCGCTTGAGGAAGTGGCCGGAATTTTAATGGACACAGGCGATTTCGAACGGGCAAACAATTATATAAACTATTGCATCGCCTGTGCCGACAGCTACCACAGCCGTGTGCGAATGGCACGGCTCGGGCAGGTAAAAGACCGGATATTGAGCACGCTATACCATCACAGCAAAGAACAAGGTGAGGCCAACCGACGAATGGTCGTAATCCTGATTACTGTGGTTGTCGCCCTTGTACTGATGTTTCTATTCATCATCAGACAGATGCGCCAGCTTTCAGTTTCACGCAAAGGGCTGAGCGAAGCCAATGCAAACCTGCATATCAATATCGAAGAACTTCATAAGACACGTGAAGAACTCAACGACGCCAACGCACGTCTATCGGAACTGTATGCCAATGCCCGCAAAAATGCAGAAATACTTTCCGACACCAATGAGGCAAAAGAAAAATATATCGCGAACATTTTCTCAATCTGCTCGGAATATATTACCAAACTCGACGATTTCCGCAAGAATATCCACAGGCTGATAGTAGCCGGGAAATCGGACGAGCTCCTTCGAATTACAAAAACGCCCGAGCTGCCATACAACGAGATGAAGGAATTATACAGGCATTTCGACCGTATTTTTCTTCAGATGTATCCTGAATTTGTCGCGGATTTCAACACCCTGCTGAGAGAAGAAGAACGCATAGTGCTGCGTTCGCCCGATTTTCTTACAACCGAACTGCGTATCTATGCTCTTGTAAGACTTGGTCTGAACGACAGTGTGAAAATAGCCAAATTCCTCCACATATCCGTGCAGACAGTCTATAACACCCGCCAACGCACAAGAAACAAAGCCATCATACCGAAAGAAACTTTTGCCGATGCCGTCATGAAACTTGGGAAAGCGAGCATCTGACCCTCCCTACATACTCTATAAAATTTACCGAAATTCCATCGCCCAAAGCCATTAACTGACGACGGGACAGCACGTTATGTTTTATCACTATTTACCATACGGCTCTCACTGCCCTTTTATGCACGGATTGTCATCATTAAATTTGCAGCATAAATATCTTATAACAACCACAAGTAAATAATATCATGGAGAATTTTAGAAAAAAGAAACGGACAAAAGTATTTATGCTGGCGGCTGCATGTTTATGCGCCTTGTCCTGCCATGGACTGGAGCTGTATCGTGATGCATCAAGGCCTATAGAGGAGCGCGTAGAGGATGCTCTGTCGCGAATGACCACACGCGAGAAAATCGATTTAATCCATGCACAGTCAAAGTTTTCCTCACGCGGAGTGCCACGGCTCGGGATTCCGGATCTGTGGTGTACCGACGGCCCTCACGGCATCAGACCTGACGTACTGTGGGATGAATGGAATCAGGCGGGTTGCACCAATGATTCATGCGTAGCTTTCCCCGCCCTCACATGTCTGGCTGCGACATGGGACCCCGAAGCCGCCCTCACTTACGGCAGATGCATAGGAGAAGAAGCCCGCTATCGCGGCAAGGACGTACTGCTTGGCCCGGGCGTCAATATACTCCGGACACCGCTCAACGGCCGAAACTTTGAATATATGGGAGAGGATCCTTTCCTCGCATCGGTCATGGTGGTGCCATACATCAAGGGAGTGCAGGAGAACGGTGTCGCGGCATGCGTGAAACATTTCGCACTCAACAACAACGAGTCAAACCGCCACAACACCAATGTCACAGTCGACGACCGTACACTTTATGAGATATATCTCCCGGCATTCAAGGCGGCGGTGACAGAGGGTGGCGCATGGTCGATAATGGGCGCGTATAATCTGTACAAAGACCAGCATGCCTGTCACAACGAGTATCTGCTCAACGATATACTCAAAGCGGAATGGGGATTTGACGGAGCAGTGATAAGCGACTGGGGTGGCGCCCACGACACCCCGCAGGCTATATCAAACGGTCTTGATCTAGAATTCGGCACATGGACTGACGGACTGGGCACCGGTACTGTAAATGCCTACGACAACTATTACCTCGCGACACCGTTTGTGAATATGTTAAACGACGGCAAAGCCGACATGGAAGTGCTTGACGACAAAGCCCGGCGGGTACTCCGATTGATTTTCCGGACAGCCTTGGATCATAGCAAAGGAGATGGTGAGATGTGTTCTGACGCACATTACGAGGCAGCCCGAAAAATAGGGAACGGGGGCATTGTCCTGCTCAAGAATGATAACTGCCTGCTGCCGATAGGCGACGATAAAACGCCCCGCAAAATACTTGTGGTCGGCGAGAATGCAATCAAGATGATGACAGTCGGCGGCGGTTCATCTTCGCTAAAAGTGCAGAGTGAATGCTCGCCGCTCGATGGCATACGCGCCGCTGCCGGCAACAGTATGGCGGTTGATTATGCCCGCGGTTATGTAGGTGATCCTTCCGGCGAATACAACGGCGTTATCACCGGTCAGAATCTGGCCGACAGCCGAAGCCCCGAAGAGCTTATCGAGGAGGCAGTCACGAAGGCTTATGATGCCGATATGGTGATTTTCATAGGCGGCCTGAACAAAAGCTGGGGACAGGATTGCGAAGACAGCGACAGGTCGGGACTCGAACTTCCATACGGACAGGACAAACTGATAGAGGCGCTTGCCAAAGCAAATCACAATCTTGTGGTAGTGAACATCAGCGGTAATCCGGTAGCGATGCCGTGGGTCAAGAAAGTACCGGCAATAGTCCAGGCATGGTATCTTGGTTCGGAGGCAGGCAATTCGATAGCCGACATACTTTTCGGCAAGGTTTCGCCATCAGGCAAGCTTCCCATGACATTCCCGGTATCGCTCGCCGACAACGGCGCACATGCACTCGGCGCCTATCCGGGCACGAAACGCGACGGCTCCGACATAGTGGATATCGAGTACAAGGAGGGCCTGCTGGTAGGCTATCGGTGGCATGATGCAAAGAAAATCAAACCGCTGTTCGCTTTCGGGCATGGCCTGAGCTACACCGATTTCAAATACGGGAAAGCGGTGGCCGACAGAAAAGAATTTGACGGCAACGGATACATAACATTTAAAGTGGCGGTGACCAACTGTGGCGACCGATCCGGAGCAGAAGTGGTGCAGCTTTACATATCGCGCAACGACAGCCCTGTATTCTGTCCGGTAAAAGAGCTGAAAGGTTTCTCAAAAGTATGGCTGGAGCCGGGAGAGACAAAAGAAGTGTCGATATCTGTCGACAAAGACGATCTAAGCCGGTTTGATGCGGATAAACATTGCTGGACAGCTGACCCGGGAGAATATACCGCACAGATCGGAGCCTCCTCCGACAATATAAAATCAACAGTAAAATTCAACTTGAAATAATGAAAAAGATTATTTTATGGATTGCCACCTTCTTGTGGACGGCAATATCCGGTATCTCGGCAGAGATACCCAATGGTTCGTCTCGACCTGACGAAATGGATAAGTTCATAACCGAACTGATGTCAAAGATGACTATTGACGAGAAAATAGGACAGCTTAACCTGCCGTCGTGCGGCGACATCGTCACCGGACATGCTGTAGAAAGCAATATCGGTTCCCTCGTAGCACGCGGAGAGGCCGGCGGCACATTCAACGTCAAAGGAGCGGCAAAAGCCGCCGAACTGCAGCATATCGCAGTGGAAAAGTCAAGGCTCGGCATTCCCCTTCTGATTGGTCTTGACGTGATACATGGCTATGAAACTATCTTCCCCATACCTTTGGCATTGTCGTGCTCGTGGGATATGAACGCCATAGAGCGGTCGGCACGTGTGGCTGCCACAGAGGCTTCGGCGGCCGGCGTCAACTGGACATTCAGCCCGATGGTCGACATAAGCCGCGACCCGCGATGGGGACGCGTGGCCGAGGGCGCGGGTGAAGACCCTTATCTCGGCTCCGAGATAGCCCGCGCGATGGTCAGGGGCTATCAGGGCTCGCTGAAAAATAACGACGAGATACTTGCTTGCGTGAAGCATTTCGCGCTTTACGGGGCATCGGAAGCCGGTCGCGACTACAACATCGTCGACATGAGCCGCGGACGAATGTACAACGAATATTTCGCGCCGTATAAAGCCGCGTGCGACGAAGGCGCTGCCACACTGATGACTTCGTTCAACCTCGTCGACGGCATCCCGGCCACCTCCAATCCGTGGCTCCTTGACGACGTGCTCCGCCGGCAGTGGGGATTTGACGGAATGGTAGTGACCGACTACGGCTCAATCGGCAACATACGCACGCAGGGGCTCGAACCTCTCCCCGACGCATCGGCTGAAGCGCTTAAAGCAGGCACGGATATGGACATGTGCTCCAACGGTTTCCTGTCAACGCTGAAACAGAGTCTTGCGGAGGGAAAGATTGATATAAAGGATATAGACAGGGCTGTGCGGCGTGTGCTGGAAGCAAAATACCGTCTGGGGCTTTTCGACGACCCATACAAGTATAACGATACCGAACGAGAGAAAAGACTCATATATTCAAAGGAGCACCGCGATGAAGCTCGTGCCATCGCGGCAAAAACCTTCGTGCTTCTTAAAAATGAGAACGCCTTGCTTCCTCTGGAGAAAAAAGGGAAAATAGCCTTGATAGGGCCGCTTGCAGATGCAGCATGCGAAATGCCCGGCACATGGAGCGTAGCTGCCGACTGCAGCAAATACAAGACGCTGAAGCAGGCATTAGGCGAGGCTCTTGACGGAAAAGCGTCTCTGCTCTACGCGCAGGGGGCTCGCTTCGACACTACCCCGCTTGCCGACCGCAGAAACAACGGCAATGACACCGACAGCATCACTGACATGCGTCTCCTCAATGAGGCACTCGATATCGCGTCAAAAGCAGATGTGATAGTCGCAGCCTTGGGAGAAGACTCCGGACGGAGCGGCGAATCGTCATCGCTTACAGACCTTTCGCTCCCGGCCGCACAACGGCGTTTGCTCGAAGCGCTGCTCTCCACAGGAAAGCCAGTAGTGATGCTGAATTTTGCAGGACGCCCGACCGTGCTGACATGGGAGAGCGAGAATGTCCCTGCAATACTCAATGTGTGGTTCGGCGGCTCGGAAGCGCCTGATGCAATTGCCGATATCATATTCGGCGATGTCAATCCCTCGGGTAAACTCACTGCATCGATGCCCTGGTGCATAGGCCAGATACCGGTGTACTACAATCATCTAAACACAAGTCACCCGATTGACGAAAATAACCCGGGGTATCAGAAGTTCAGGTCAAACTATATCGACGCGCCGAACGAACCGCTCTACCCTTTCGGATACGGATTGAGCTACACCGATTTCGAATATAGCGGTTTCCGCATTGACGGGAACGAGTTGCGTGAAGACAAGCCGCTGACGGCCACTGTGACCGTCACCAATACCGGCCGACGTGACGGCGACGAGATTGTGCAGTTCTATATCCGCGACGTGCAGGCCTCGGTGGCACGTCCGGTCAAGGAACTCAAGCATTTCGAACGCATCAGTCTGAAGCCGGGAGAAAAGCGTGATGTCAGTTTCAAAATAACGCCGGACGATTTGAAATTCTATAACCGCAATCTCGAATATGTGGCCGAACCGGGAGAATTTCAGGTTATGGCCGGACCTGACAGCAAACGTGTGTCAACACTGTCGTTCAGCCTGGCGGAATAAAGTCAACTTACTGACATAAAGGAGTGGGCACCGGATATCCGGTGCCCACTCCTTTATGTCAGTTTATGAGATTATTATGCCTGTGCTTTCTCTGCAACTTCCTTGAATTCGTCAAGTGAGACTTCCTTGACATCAATGGTAGCGAGGTTCTTGATTGCGTCGAAGAGCTTGCGGTCGCCTACCTGCTCGATGATGTGGGCGCGAGAGTTCTTGTCGTCAAGGATACGCTTTGCGTAGTCGGCGAGGACGTCGTCGCCGAGATTGTACATGCCGTACTGTGCGAGCTGCTGTGCCGCGATAGCCTTTGCGTAGTTCTCGAGGTCTTCTTTCTCGATTTTAACGCCTGCCTGCTGGGCAACACGCTCTTTGATGAGCTGCCACTTGATAGAGGGCACCATCTTGTCGTATTCGGCGCCGATGTTTTCGGCGGTCAGACCTTCGTTGCGGGCAACGAGCCATTTCTTGAGGAACTCGGCGGGAAGCTCGAAGTTGCCGTATTTCTCAACCAATGCCTTTTCGGTGGTGTACTGGAAAAGGTTCTCGCTGTTGGGGGCGAGTTGGGCGGCAATCATGGCGGTCACGTTCTTGTGGTAGTCTTCCTCGCTGGTCACCTTGTCTTTGCCGAATACATCGTCGTAGAATTCCTGTCCGTATTCTGCAAGACGGTTCACTATGATTTCAGAGATTGCGAGTTCGAAGTCAGCCTTGACTTCAGCTGCACGATCTTTATCAATGTTGAGCATTGACGACAGTTCGGCCACATTGCCTTCGCATGATGCGGAGGGATTGAACACAACCTTGTCGCCTACTTTCTTGCCTTCGAATTTGGCAGCCTCGTCCTTGCTCTTGAACAGGAAGGGAGCCACGATTGCAGAGGTAACCTGGATAGCGTCTTCGTCAGCTTTAACAGTGCCGTCGGCATTGAGTTCCATGAGCACGCCTTTTACGAGAGCGCGTTCCTCGAATTCCTGACCGGGTTCCTGCTTGCCGAAACGCTCGCGGAGCATCTTGTCCTGCTGTGCCTGCATCTCGTCGGAAACCTTGATGGGATAGTAGTCGAGAGTGGTCGACTTGTCGAGGTTGATGTCGAGCTCGGGAGCGAGACCGATTTCGTAGGCGAAAGTGAAATCTTTCTGTTCGATAGAGATTTCTTTCACCTCAACGGGGAGGGGTTCGCCAAGGATACCGAGTTTGTTGTCTCTTATATAGTTGACAACGGCTTCATATACTTCCTGATTGAGAACATCGCTTTTCACCTGCTTGCCGAACATGCGTACGAGCTGTCCCATGGGCACATGGCCTTTACGGAAACCGGGGATGTTGTGGGTACGGCCGATTTTCTTGATTTCGGACTCTACTTTTGCTTTGTAGTCGCTCTCCTCTACGTTGACAATGATTTTGCCTTCTACGTCGTTGAGCTTTTCAAATGATACGTTCATAGCGTAAATTATATTACAAAATTTATTTATACATTATTATATAACATGTGGACGAGCACGATGTTTCAGCCTGCAAAATTAATAGTTAATCTTTTATTAACCAATTTAAGTGAAAACTTTTTTAATTTTTAATTTTTTTTAATGTCGTCCGAACTTTTTGTCATGTGTGCTGTTATTATTTACGTAAATTGATTTTTCACATCACATACGCCTCTCCTAAAGTAGCTCTCTCCCATCATTACTCAACCACTTTTGTATTTTTCTAATTTCCATTTGTCATGAACACAATCCGTCTGAGCCAGCCTATTCTCGACCAGGGTCTTACCGTAAAACAGGCCATGATGCGCCGCCATTCGACACGCGAATTTTTTTCAAAACCGTTATCGCTCGATACGCTTTCCGAAGTATTCTGGGCTGCCTACGGAGTGAACCGCACCGAGGGCAAACGTACAGTCCCGTCGGCAATGGGACTATATCCCCTTGAGATATACGGCTTTACGGCGCAAGGTGTATACAAATACAATCCCGAGTCACACACTCTCACAAAAATAACCGACAAAGATTTGCGAGCCAAGTCAGGGAGCCAGGAGTTTGTGGCCGGCGCTCCGCTTGATCTGGTGATATATGCCGATTACAATAAATTCGTCACCGGCGACCCCGACGTCGACAATATAATCAGAGGGCAGGAGGACCGCATGTCGCTGCTCGATGCCGGCGCTGTCACCGAAAACATATACCTGTACTGTTCGTCAGAACAAATCAATGTCGTGGAACGTGCCATGGTCGATGAAAAAGCATTGAGTGAAGCACTCGGATTAAGCTCCAACCTACATTTCATCGTGGCAATGTCGATAGGCTATCCCCCAATTCCCGCATAATACTGCCATATCGCTAACAATAACAGCAACGGTGCATTAAGAGCTTGTCTAAAATTCATATTACTTTGCTTTTGAGGGTCTTGTCAGTGCCTTTTTGCTCGCTCTTCAGTCACGTAGCTACGGCTACGCTCGTTCTTTGCAAGCAAAGCGACTTCGTCGATGACATCGCAAGCAAAAATCCATCTGACAATCCCTCTCAAAATCTGCATCATATAAATTTAGACAAGCTCTAAATCAATTAGTATGATTTGATGCACCGTCTGTTTCATATAAAATAAATATGTATATTTGCCTCATGAAAGGTCTATATACACGCAGATACCTTCAATTTATTAGAAATTGGACTAAAAAGATCAGATAGAGTTTAATCATTAACCTATTCGATTAACACACTTTAACACCACCAATATACATGCGAAGTAAAATAAACTTTATCTTTGCATGAAGATAACCAATTCTATTCAAACAATTAAAATTTACGAAAATGAAAAAAATCATGCTCGCAGTTGCTGCTATCGTAGCAGTTTCTTCTCTTTCTCTCGTTTCTTGCGGCAGCAAAAACCCCGCTGATATGGCAAAAGCAGCTACCGAAACTTTCGCTAAAGAAGCTAAAGCTGCTTCTGAAGCTCAGGACCTCGAAAAATTACAGAAAGCTACTGAAGACTATCAGAAAGCTATCGAAGAAGCATACAAGGCTTGCAAAAACGCTGAAGATTCAGCCGCTGTACAGAAAGCTGCCGCTGAGGCTGCTGCCAGCTTCATGAACTAATCAGCAATCAACTGAATAAAAAAAGAGATACCGCAATGCGGTATCTCTTTTTTTATTCTTCAGGGATGTTGCAAAACCATAATCAGCAGTCAAAAGGGGTCAGTCGCAAAACCCGGTTGAAATGTTAAAAATCTACCCGAGTGTATATTTATTTTTAGGGCTCAAGCCGAAATTTCAGTGCATGACAATATGACAATAGCCGCCTTCGTTGTCCGCGGTTAAAAACCGCGGCTACTACGTGATTGATTCATAGTGTGTTATAGAGGCCGCGGTTTTTAACCGCGGAAAGCTATATAAAATAAAACTGTAATATGCACTGTAATTTCGGATTGAGGCGCAAATTGTATGGCGCGATTCAATGCTATTTATTTAAGTTGCATAGTGCGGGGAGTGGGTGTTGCAAAATTGCGAAATTTCGGCTAACAAAGTAGGGACGGACGCACGGTCTGTGCGTCCGATAATACACTGATAATCAATGCTTGCTTTCCGGACGCACAGACTGTGCGTCCCTACTATTGGGAGTTCTGCAACATCCTCCGGTATTATCTTTACACGCTGAAAGTTACCACGGGGGCGAGACGCCCCCGCCCCTATCAACTCAGCGTAAGTTAAATAGCATTGGGCTGCACCCCTACATCATATAGCCGTCAATATTAGTTTTGCAACACAGCCCCTACTTTGACAGTCCGAATTTCGCAGTCTGCTACTCTTTAGTGGAATCAAGCTTTGCGTCGCATCACGACTGTCGGGCTATTTGTTTTTGTAGTCGGGTTCGAGGGAGTATTTTGCGGCGTTGTATTTCGGACGGTCCGCTGCGTTGTGGTTGAATTCAACTTTGCCGCCGAATTTGGCCTGAATGATGGCTTCGCGGTTGTTGATATAGTATTCGTCGTCGGCAAGCGCTTTTTTGCGGTCGGTACGCTGATAATTTTCGGGGGAATAGATTGGCGTCATCAGCCTGTCGGAGCGCTCTATGCCGGTGGCTTCGAAAACGAATGCGGGGTCGGCTTCGGCTTTCAGTATCAGGCCGGGAAGACCGCGGAATTTCCAAGGACCGAATGGGAGCGGAATGTCGGTGGTGAACCATGCCGTCCACCGGCGTCCGTGGTAATCGGTCGTTGCCGACTGGCACTCATAGCCGAGAATGACGGACGTCGAGTCGCCGATTTCCCACTGCATCTCGTCAAGCGGCTCGTCGTAATAACCTTCACTGTCGCCGAATTTGCCGTAATAGGTCAGCTTGTCGTCGGGCATGGATGTGAATACATAAGTGTGGATTTTTTTAACCGGGCCTTTGCGCATATCCATAGTAATACCTCCGCCGGGTGTCTCCGTCATGCATGCTGCCATGATAATCTGGTTAAGTTGCTTTTTTCCTTCGGGAGTCGACGAAAGGGAGTCGGACCAAAGGCTGAGGTCATTGAAATACTTCGCTCCTCTTGAGTTGGCAAGAAGCGACATGTGCGAAGTGCGCACGCTATCCGTACGCCAACCGGGAATTTTCTCATCATAACTTGCGACAATGTCGGCTTTCTCCTGTGCTGAAACGGCAATCGCCATCATAAAGCACAGTAACATGCAGGTAATTTTTTGTTTCATATATAATTTAAATTTAAATTTATTTTTTGACTGTTATCGAAAAAAGGAGCTGACGGCCGCGAAGAGAACGCTGCGATTCAAATGACGACAGCTGCGAGTAGACAGTGTAGTTGTAACTGCTGCGGTTGAGTATGTTGGAGAGGTCGACGCCCAGTTCGACACGTTTGCCAGGCCGGTAGGTAAGACGCGTATCGAGCATAAGCACATTCTTGTAATGGTTTTCGGCAAGTTGGTTTCGGTAATGCTCGCCGCTGACTGTCCACTGCCATTTAGGGTGCGGGGTAAACGTAAGTTTAAGTTCATTTTTCATAAAGGAGAGCCACGCCTGCGACGCGCCGTTCATCGACAGCCGGCTCGCGGCATACCGGAGTTCATAGTCGAAATTGAAGAAGCGCAACGGTGTGCCGCTTACTTTAACACCCGCGCTCCACGCGGTGCTTAACGCGTCGACAGCCTGCGACTGCGAGAACATGTGCGACCTGTTGCGGTTGAAGGAACCGTTGATATTGCAGCTTCCGCGCATGAAGTCGAGGGTCTTGCTCACGCTGCCCGTAGCCATGAGCATACGGCTGTCGTTTCGGGCGTCGGCATAGCTGTAGACGGCATAGTCGCCGTAGAGCTGCTGCGACATCGTGTATGGCACCCGCGTCCACGACTGCATCACCATGCCGTTGGCAAACAGGCCGCGGCGCGTGTGCCGGTAGCTGAACGCAGCCGAAATATTGCGCGAAGATGAGTTATAAAACCGGTCGGTGCCCTCTTTGAGCGTACGGTAGTCGGTCAGCACAAGTGCGGGATGGATGAGATTGAGATTCATCGGCGAACGTCCGATACCGCCGCGCAAGGTGCCTGAAAAACGGTTGTCAGGCTTCCAGTTTAAATCAAGTGCGGGAGAGAAATAACCTTCGTCGCGGTCGGCAATCGCCTTGTCAAAACTGTAGTGCGCGTAGCTCAGCGGGAGATTCAGAGTAAGGTTGACACGGCGCAGCCGGTATTCCAGCTTGGGGATAGCGTAGACAGTCACATAATCGGTATTCACCACATTTTCTGTCAGTCCGGGCAACTCAGCCGGAATATCGGGCAACTGTGAGTTCATGGTGCGGAAGTAAGCATTTATGCCACCTTCGAGACTTAGGGTGATACCGCTGATATTGAAAGCGTAGGCCGCGCTCTCGTCGGTAAAAAAGGCGTGGTCGGAGATATGCTGACGGAAAGCGGCGGCGTCCATGCCGACGGCGAGGGTCTGCGGAAGCGATTCCCATTCGTTAACACTCTTGAACGTGACAAGATGCCGGCCGTTGAAACGCTGTATCATCTTGAACCGGTTTCCCACATAATAATCGGGAAGCGCGGCCGACTGCGAGTTGGGCAGCGTGCCCGCGGTGCGCAGGTCAACGTCATCCCAGTCAATGTCGGTGCGCAGAGTATTGTTGATGAACGACGTCTTTGCGTTAAGCTCGTAGGTGAATTTCCCGGCGAGCGAATGAGTATGCTCCGTGCCGTTGCGCTGTTCGGTTATAATTCTGTCGCCATCGTCGAGAAAGTAGGTTGTGACATTGACCGCATCGGCAGTGACGCGGGTGTAGGAGTAATCGATGTTGGCTTTCAGCTCTCCGCGCCCGAATTTCCACAGACTGTTGGTCGACACGAGAAACGAACGGTTGAACAGCGTTCGGCGGCTGTCGAGCGACGGAACTCCCGGCAATCCTATGCCTACATATCGGCTTAGTGCGGTACCTCGGCGGTCGGCGAAAAAGTCGGTGTGCGACAACGACAGGTCCTCTCCCGTATTGTTGGTGCGGAATGTGGTGATGTTCTGGAACGAGGGCATTACGGCCATCGCGAAAAGCTCGCTGTCCCACACGGCGCAGGCAGGATCAGCCATATATCCGGCGGCAGCGTCACCGTAAAATGTCCAGGTGGCTTTGGCCTTGTTTTTCAATTTCAGGTTGATGGCAGCCTTATCGGAGAATGAGATGCCCGACAGCACCTGCATAGGCTGATGGTTCTCCATGACCTCGACCGAACCGACATCGTCATGACTGATGCCGTTGGTGGCTATGCCGTATTTCCCGCCGAGCATGTCGGAACCTTCGATATAAAATTTATTGATGTCCTCCCCCTGATATTTGATTTTGCCGTTGTCGGCGACATCTATGCCAGGCATACGCCGGAGCACGTCGCCGATGCTGCGGTCCTGCGCCTGTGCGAACGAACTTACGTTGTAGCTTACCGTGTCGCCCTGCTCACGTATGCGGTCGGCTTTAACCGCCACTTCCCGGAGCATGGTAGCCGACGGCTCAAGCACGACTGTCAGCGGATACAGCACGCTGTCGAGCGCGACGGCCTGTTTCGCGAAACTCATCATCGACACATCGAGAGTCCATCCGGAGGTCGACGTTGCCTGAAGGGCAAATTTACCGTCGGCGTCTGTTGTGCCGTACTTTCTGATTTTTCCGGAATCGTCGCGCAACACCACCGATACCCCTGCAAGCGCATCACCGCTACCCTGCTCCACCACAACTCCGGTGACGCTGACCTGCGCTCCGCAAGCAAGTGTTGTAAGCACATAAATCATAATTGATATAACATAACGCAGAAGCATAATCACCTGTCTTTTTATTTTTTCGCAACTAATTTAATAGTTATATTCCGAAACGAAACTACAAAAATAGTTATTTAACTTTTCTTTAACCTTTGATCATCAACAGCGACTGCTACGAATAATTGCAAAAACAGAATATAATATCTACCTTTGCAGAAGACAGGATTCTGACAGATGGTGTTGAAGAACCCATAAGCGTAGCATTCTAAATTTCATCGTGATGACGCGGAGGGTGTTGCAGAACTTGATTTTGCTGACCGCAGTTGATTATCGCCTTTGGCGCTTTGCTCTGCAAAGAAACCGCGGCTACTACAAAGCTGATTGTCAGGAGTCTTCGCATAGTAGCCGCGGTTTTTAACCGCGGAAAGTAATGTTCTGCAACATCCTCCCTACATTCCGGCAGCTACATTTTCGCAACACCTCCATATTAATTAAGCATACACCTATTATGATTGAAAGGATAATGGATATAGTCAGGGAGGCATCGCGGCTGATGGCCTCTCCCGACAAAATAAAGATAATGCAGAAAGGGGGCAACGAGAACATCGTGACCTCCTCAGACATTGCCGTACAGGATTTCCTGCGTGCACGGCTGGCGGAGCTGATTCCCGACAGCGGGTTCATATGCGAGGAGGGCGACATAGCCGACGTGCGCCACAGCCGCGTATGGATTATCGACCCGATTGACGGAACGGCCAACTATGCGCGAGGCGTCGACCAGTGTGCCATTTGCGTGGGTCTGTGCCATGAGGGGAGCATGGAGATGAGCGTCGTATATCTGCCCCGCACCGACGAGATGTTCAGTGCCGTGCGCGGAAAGGGCGCATGGCGCAACGGCGAACGCATACACGTGTCGGCGCGAAGTTTCGACGACGCCATAATGTGCACGGCGTTGCCCGTATACCACAAAGAGCAGGCCGCATGGTGTGCCGACGCCATACGCGACGTGTTCATGCAGTGCAACGACATACGCCGTCTTGGCGCGGCCGCGCCCGAACTTTGCTACGTGGCAATGGGCCGCTTCGAGATGTATTTCGAATACCTGCTCGGCGCATGGGATTTCGCCGCGGCATCACTTATACTCGAGGAGGCCGGAGGAGTGCTTTGCAATGTCGCCGGACACCCTCTCGACCCTATGAAAGGGAGCGGCGTCATCGCAGCCAACAGCGACGGAAATCTCCGACGCCTCACAAGTATAATCAACAGCCACAATCCGGCCTTGCGCTCCTAAAAGAGTGTCTCATAACAAAAGTTACAACAAATGGATACGCAGCATCTCGATAAATTTGAAAACAGCATTCACCGCAATCTCGCCAACTATCTTCACGCCCGCGCGGCCATAGACAACATGCTGCCCGACGCTCCCGACATAGAGGAACGTTGGGAGAAAATATGCATGGCCTATCTGCCCGACGGCGTGCGCGAGTTTCAGAACTATCCCACGGCATCGCTCGGGTGGATGATGTTCATCGGCATGGCCGTGGCGCAGATGTGGGACGAGGACTGGGAGATGTACTCGCAGTTCGACGACCTGTATGCAATCCTCGTCAAAGGCCGCGGCTATGACAATATGGACGAATATATCTGCGACGAGTTTCTCAAACTTGATGAAAAAGCATCGGCGGAAATCTCCGTTCTTGTCGGAAACGTGGCCGAACTGACCCACAATGCCCTTATCCATGAAGATTTCGAGGCGGGCACGCCATCGGCATTCAATGCCTACGTACGCTGTCTGCACCAGCTCTACTACTTCGGCGCTGCAATATGGCTGAAACGGATGGGATACCACATGACCGAGATGGGCTGAACAGCCGTCTCTGTTACCCCATTTTTACAAACCTGACATTATTGACCTTAAAATGAAACATCTTATCACTCTGCTTGCAGCCGCCATAGCGCCGCTGCAGTGGTGCGGAGCTTCGGAACCATGGCTGTCGCCCGCACATTTCAACGAAGGCACTACGCCCTATCACGCATCGTTCAAGAGCTATCCGTCGGTAGAAAAAGCCGTTTCGAGTGACAACGCCAGGGCAACGATGATTAGCCTTGAAGGCGACTGGCGTTTCCATTGGACACAATCACCGGCCGATGCTCTGGAAGGATTCGAGAAAACGGGCTTCGACGACAGCGGCTGGGACACGATAGCCGTTCCGTCAAACTGGGAGCTTAAGGGCTACGGGAAGCCCATCTATACCAACATCAAATACGTATTCCCGACCAATCCGCCCGTCGTGCCATCCGACGATAATTCTACGGGATGCTACCGTCGCGATTTCACCATACCGGCTGAATGGGACGGCAAGAGCATATTCCTCCATTTCGCGGGAGCGACAGCGTCGATGACCGTATGGGTCAACGGCGAGTATGCCGGATATGTGCAGAATGCCAAAGGTCCGGCCGAGTTCAATATCACGGACAAAGTCAGGCCGGGGAAGAATACCGTGGCCTGCAAAGTGATGCGCTGGAGCGACGGCTCGTATCTCGAGGATCAGGATTTCTGGCGGCTGAGCGGCATCGACCGTCCGGTCAGCATATACGCCGCGCCCAGGATGAGAGTGCGCGACTACTTTGTAAAAGCGTCACTCGACAGGAGTTTCACCAAGGGTATACTTGAGATTGAAGCCGACATCGAGAATCTTACGGGAAAAGGGGCCGAGGCGGAACTGACGGCGCAACTGTATGACGGCGACCGGCTCATCGCAACTTTCAGGAAAAAGGTAAAGGCCGCTCCCGGCGAAACACGGGTATCGTTAGGACGCCGCAATGTCGGGAAGGTCAAGGCATGGAGCGCCGAAACGCCTCATCTCTACACACTCGTGCTGTCGCTTGGCAACGGCGAGGCGGTCAGCTCGAAGACGGGATTCCGCAACGTTGAGATTGCGGGAGGACAGCTCCTTGTCAACGGCAAGGCCATCGAGGTGCATGGCGTCAATCTGCATGAACATCACCCGTTCAACGGCCACGTGATGGATACTGCCATGATGATGCGCGACATACGGCTGATGAAACAGAACAACATCAACGCCGTGCGCACGAGCCACTATCCGCAGTTGCCCGTATTCTATGACCTTTGCGACAGATACGGACTTTACGTTGTCGACGAAGCGAATATCGAGATACACGGGATGGGCGTCGACCCCTGGGACAAATATGACAAAAATACGCATATCTCATATATGCCCGAGTGGCGCGACGCCATACTTGACCGCGAATACGCTCTCGTGGAGCGCGACAAGAATCACCCCTCCGTAATAATATGGAGCATCGGCAACGAATCGGCCGACGGCGACAACTTCTTCGCAGCCTACGACTGGGTGAAGCAGCGCGACACCACGCGCCCCGTGCAGTTCGAGCAGGCGCTCGAAAGGGAAAATACCGACATAATATGCCCGATGTATCCGCCGATGGAGTATATGCGCGAATATGCCGCGCGCACCGACGTCACGCGGCCGTTCATCATGTGCGAGTACGCCCATGCGATGGGCAATTCCACCGGCAACTTCCGGGAATATTTCGACGTCATCCGTTCGTCGCCCCACATGCAGGGCGGTTTCATCTGGGACTGGGTGGACCAGGGTCTTGACGCTTCGGCCGGCGACGGGCGCCGTTACTGGGCCTACGGCGGCGACTTCAACGCGCAGGAATATACCAACGACGAAAATTTCTGCATCAACGGCCTCCTGCTCCCCGACCGTACGCCCCACCCGGCTCTGAAGGAGGTAAAAAAGGTATATCAGGACATACAGATCGAGCCGCTCGGCAACGGGGAGAAATATCGCGTGCACAATAACTTTTCGTTCACCGGACTCGGCGATTACACCATTACCCGCCGCATACTCTGCGACGGCAAGGAGATTGCCGCCAAGAGCATGCACGCGCAATGCGCTCCGGGGCAGCATATCGACCTCGACACCGATATTCCCGACATACTTCCCGAGGGGGAAATACTTGCCGAGATTCACGTCACTGCCGACAAAGGGTCGGATGTCATGCCCGCGGGACACGAGGTAGCTGCCCACCAGTGGACGATACGGGGATATTCCCCCGTCAACAGCATCGCGTCCGTTCCGGGACGGCTTGTAGCCGACGATGACGAGTCGGTCACCTTCGCATCGGCCGACGGGTCGGTGACAATGGCAATCGACAAAAAGAGCGGGCTGCTGCGTGAATACAGTCGCGACAGACGCAACCGCCTCGCCGAGTCACCGCGCCCGAATTTCTGGCGAGCCCCGACCGACAACGACTGGGGAGAGGAAATGCATATCAAAAGCAATGCATGGCGCACGGCTCCGCGCACAATGCGCCTGACGGCATTCAGCACCGACCCCGCATCGGCATCAGCCACGGCCCGTTTCGACATTGCGGAAACCGGTTCGCAGCTCACGCTGAAATATACACTTGACGGCGAAGGATGCCTCACGGTCGACTACGCCCTCAATGTCGGCAAGGATGCCCCCGAACTGATGCGCATAGGCATGGAATGGCCGCTTGACAAAAGCCATGACACGTTGCAATGGTACGGCCGCGGCCCCGAGGAGAACTATTCCGACCGCAACACCGCCTCATTCATAGGCTTATGGGAGGCGAAAGCGACAGATATGCTGTACCCGTACATCCGTCCGCAGGAAACGGGCAACCATACCGACGTGCGCCGCGCCCGCACCGGCGACCTCGCCATCGAAATGACCGACACGCCTCTCAACGTAAGTCTGCTCGAAGTGCGTCCCGAAGCACTCGACCCCGGCCTGTCGAAAAAACAGATGCACACCACCGACATAGTACGTCACCGCACGCTCAACTTCCTCAACATCGACCTCGCCCAACGCGGCCTCGGCGGCGACAACAGCTGGGGCGCCACACCCCACGACCCCCACCGCCTCTACCCCGACAAAGAATACCGCTACTCCTTCACGGTCAAAATAGAGTAATAGAAGCAAGGATATGAATCAAAATTCAGTTTTTTATTGTGTTTTTAAAGGATGGTAGATATTATAGAAACCGGTTATTTCGACATGGACTGATCTATCTTTTTTGACAGTACCGCCTCCCATACAACAGTTTTTATATCTACAACATAACTACAGCGCCATTCAGGTTACTTTCCATGAAAGTGCCTCGAATGGCGCTAACGCTACATACCTTCTGAAGTCTCTTCACGAAAGAGAGTGCAAAGGCAAACTCAGCAGATTTTCAGAATATTATAATTTTGATTTTTAATTTATAATGATTATTTTTGTTGCGACACCTGTAATATTTCATAATGTCGGTTGCAGGCATGCAATATAGAAAATACCATGAAACGACTATTTATAAGTATAATAGCAGCCGGAGCGGCAATAGCAGCCTTTTCAGATGCGCAATTCTGTGAGGTAATCCAAGACAATGGCGTCAGAAAAGGGCTTTGCACAAGCGTACTGGGTAGAGACGAAGAACGTTCTGCGCAACTAAATGAAAGCATTACCTCCGAATTTTGCAATACCGCTCTTTATAGAAACTATATAGGCTACTGGAAAATTCAAAATGACTCATTGTTCCTTGACAGCCTCCTGATACACAGGAAACGAGGTGACGAACTTTCTAAAATGGAGTTAGACAGTCTTTATGCATCCCTCAAGACGCCTTCCGGATATTTTGTCGACTGGATATCGGATACCATCAGAATAGTATCAGGCAAAATTGTCAGATACGAACATATGTCGTGGCATTCAACGTGGGAGACTGAAGAGTTTGTCACCGTAGACAAAGGAATTATAACAGGTCGCGAGGCCAAATATAGCAAGCTTATCAATCCGCGGATGCACGAATCCGATCAACTGAAAATCATAAAGGAACTCGACCTGGGAGTAATTCCAAATCGCATAGTTTTAACACTTCGGTACTCAGGGTTTGACGAAGAAGGCCAACCTACCGGTTTGGATATAAGCGTAAGAAAGGGATGCGGTGACAGTGCGATAGATGAACGCGTAGTAAATGCTGTCGATTCAGCATTTATGATTCACAAGCCTTTCCCAATTTATTGCATAAACGGAATATACGAGACAGAGACATGGATGTTACCCATAGCCAAGAGAGAATAAATAATTTGCTACGGTCATAAAATATTTGGCCGTATTAAGAAATTTCAATATATTTGCAGCACAGTTGTTTTTTCATCATACTTACTTAAGCTTAAATCATTATCATACTTAAATCAATCATCTCACCAATGAAATCAAGGTTTCTTTATGCGCTGATGGCATTAATGCTGCCTGCGCTGACGGCTATTGCCGACAACTACACTATCTATTACGACAACTCAGAGACGCAGTGGGAAAGCGTGGGCATCCATTACTGGAGCAATCCCGGTACTGACTGGCCCGGTGTGGAAATCGACCACATCGAAGGCAATATCTGGTCGTATACATTCCCATCTGATCCCTCAACCGTGAGCGGCTTCCTGTTCAAACACGCCACAAAAACCGGAGAGGCCTATCAGACGGCCGACGTCAAAAGCGCACCCATCGTAGGCCATATCTACAAAGGCGCCGGCGGCGAGAAAGGCAAAGTTACCGACGAAGGTCTTTACAGCGGCCTTCCCGCCCCGACCACCGCTACCGTGACCGCTTCGCCCAGAACCGGCACCCGCTTCTCCGACGAAGTGACGGTAACGCTTACGGTCAATCCTCAGGTCGCCATCTACTACACCACCGACGGCACCACTCCCACCAAAACATCGGCCGTGTATTCAGCGCCCCTTACTTTCAGGAACACTACCGAACTCCGCACCCTTACGGTGACCGATGAGGGCGTTGAAAAAACTCAGACTTTCGTCTACACCAAACGTCAGACAATACCGGCGGTCGACGGTGTGCTCACCACTGACTATTACCGCGTGAACCCCGACGGCAAGAACGGCAGCAACCGCACGGTCAACACCAAGTTCACCAAACACCCCAACACCAACTACCAGTGCACGGCCGACAATGCCCTCTCTAACTGGACCGAGGACGACCTCATCTGCCAGGGTGTGGCTCGCGACATCGCATCAGCATTCAGAGGCCGACATGAATATCCCGTAATCGACTCATACGCAATCTATGCCGCTTACGACGCCGACAACCTCTACCTCGGCGTACAATATGTATATGCCGTATGGGATGAGGGTGGCGACGGCAAATCAGACAACGACCGCCACCGTCCCTGGATGATGGACGGCCGCATCATGCTTGCGTTTGACCTCTACGCAGACAAAGAATTCGAAGGGCTGCTCGACAACGGCAATACAATCTGGGACGCCGACGGAAAATACAACGTGATGCGCAACGGTACCGACTGCATCTGGCTCGGAAACACCAAGCCAATGGTCGGCAAACCCGCACTCTTCTTCCCCGGAACCAACGGCACCGTAGACTATGAAAACCCGGCCACATGTCTGCAGTTAGGCAGCGAACCTTACTATGGCGTGGCCGACGGACTCCTTCCCTGCATCGAGCATATCTGGGGACAGGGCGAATTAGGCTACGACCCTGAAGAACTGCGCACCAACGACGGATTCGTAGACCTCATCAACGAAGTGGCCCGCGAAAAACATTCATTCTACGAATGGAAATTCCCGCTGTCGAAACTCGGCATCACCGAACAGCATATCAAAGAGAACGGCATAGGCGTGATGGTAATCGACACCTACGGACAGGGCGCAATCGGCTCCACCCCCTACGACCCCACCGTGTTTGACAACGCATCCGTACCCTACTCCAAAGACCCCTCGTCAAGCGCCGAAAAAGAGGATATGGACATCTTCACCTCCAAGCACGCCCGCATCGGCGGCAAACTGACCGGTGCCGTAATCGAAGTACCGGCCGACGAAGCCGACAACGCCCCTGCCGAATACTACACCATAGAGGGTATCCGCGTAGCCAATCCCGGCCACGGTCTCTACATCGTGCGCAAAGGCAACAAAGTAAGCAAAGTGATACTGTAAGGTATAAATAGTATAAGACTTATAAGACTTATAAATCTTAGTATGACTTATATGACTTATATGAGTTATATGAGCTATAAGCCAAATAATCAGAGATAACGCATCAATCGTAATGCGCGTCAAAACACAGCGTCTGCTGCCCGGCAATCTTTGCCGGGCAGCAGACGCTGTCGGCAATCTTTGCCGGGCAGCAGACGCTGTCGCATATTGATGGTGTCGCAGAACGCTGGAATTTTTTCAAATGCCGGGATGAAAATTTAGCGGGATGAAAAGTTGGATAATTGGAAGAAAATCACTACCTTTGCAGTCCGATTATATCCAAAAATCAGGAAAGCCGCATGTCGGGGAGCGTCTTTGGCCGGACGCAACGCGATAATGGGCTATGTGTAATTAATTAATTTTTAAACATTTAAAGAGTGGATACTTTAAGTTACAAAACCTCAATGCCTAACGCACAGAGCGTCGAAAAAGAATGGGTAGTGGTAGATGCCACCGACCAGGTACTCGGCCGTCTTTGCGCGAAAGTCGCCAAATTGCTCCGCGGCAAGTACAAACCTTGCTACACTCCGTTCGTAGAATGCGGCGACAATGTAATCATTATCAACGCCGACAAGGTGAAACTTACCGGCAACAAGTGGACAGACCGCGAATACCTCAACTACACCGGTTATCCCGGCGGACAGCGTGTCGCATCACCAGAAGTGCTGATGAAGAAATCATTCAACAAGCACCTCAAGCCCGGCATGCACCCCCTTTACATCCGTGTAGTGAAAGGTATGCTTCCCAAAAACCGTCTTGGCCGCCGTATCATTGAGAACATGCACGTCTACAATGGTCCGAACCATCCGCACGAAGCGCAGAATCCCAAAGTCATCGACATCAACAAACTGAAATAATCTCAAAGTATGGAAACAGTTAATGCAGTAGGCCGTCGTAAAGCCGCCATCGCGCGCGTAATCCTTACAGAAGGTAACGGTGCCATCACTATCAACAAGCGCCCCCTTGAGGTTTATTTCCCCTCGTCAATCCTCCAGTACATCGTACGCCAGCCCCTTTCGCTCCTCGATGTCGCAGAAAAATATGACATCAAGGTAAATCTTGACGGCGGCGGTTACAAAGGCCAGGCCGAGGCACTCCGTCTCGCTATCGCCCGCGCCCTCGTAAAGCTCAACCCCGAGGACAAGTCAGCCCTCCGCAAAGAAGGCTTCATGACCCGCGACCCGCGTTCGGTAGAGCGTAAGAAACCGGGCCAGCCCAAGGCACGCAAACGCTTCCAGTTCTCAAAACGTTAATCAGTATCGTTTTACAGTTCAGGCAGCCTGAGGACATGAGCACAGCGCAGATGCCCGCAGCGTGAACCGAGCAAAAATACACTCTCACTCCGAATGTTTAGTATCTAAACTCTCAGGATGGACACGTTCCCTACCCGGGAGTTAAATTTCACAGAACGTAAACAAAACAAAAAACAAAATGTCAGCAACATTTGATCAACTTTTAGAAGCAGGTTGCCATTTCGGTCACCTCAAACGTAAATGGAATCCTGCCATGGCGCCCTACATCTTCATGGAGCGCAACGGTATCCACATCATAGACCTCTACAAGACTGCAGCCAAGCTCGACGAAGCTGCCGCAGCTCTCAAGAGCATAGCAAAAGGTGGCAAGAAAATCCTTTTCGTAGCCACAAAAAAACAGGCCAAACAAGTGATTGCAGAGAAGGCTCAGTCAGTAGGCATGCCCTACGTGATCGAGCGCTGGCCGGGCGGTATGCTCACCAACTTCCCCACAATCCGCAAAGCTGTCAAGAAGATGGCCGCTATCGACAAAATGTCGAAAGACGGTACTTTTGACAACCTTTCAAAACGCGAGAAACTCCAGATTTCACGTCAGCGTGCAAAACTCGAGAAGACCCTCGGCTCAATCGCCGACCTCAACCGTCTTCCCTCGGCACTCTTCGTAGTAGACGTGATGAAAGAGCACATCGCAGTAGCAGAGGCAGTGCGTCTCGGTATCCCCGTATTCGCAATCGTCGACACCAACTCCGACCCCTCCGACATCGACTTCGTAATCCCCGCCAACGATGACGCAAGCAAGTCAATCGACCTGATTCTGTCAAACGTATGCGCGGCCATCAACGAAGGTCTTCAGGAGCATAAGGCAGAAAAAGCCGACAACGCAGCAGCCGAGGCAGAAGGCGCACCCAAGCGCGAACGCCGCCGCGTAAGCCGCAAGGACGAAGCCGCCGAGGCTCCCGAGGCTGAAGCAGAAGCAGCTGAAGCACCCGCCGAAGCAACAGAAGAATAATCACCTATCCGGTATATTCATCTAATAGACCGGCACTCAACCATTTGAATGTCGGTCTATATTTATCAAAGGCAGGTTCCATAAATTGGACACTGCTGAATTTAAAAATATAATAAAACTTTTTTAATACCAGATATTATGGCAGTAACAATGGCTGAAATCACCAAGCTCCGCGCCCTCACCAGCGCAGGCCTGATGGATTGTAAAAAAGCCCTCGCCGAAACTGACGGCGACATCGAAGCAGCAGTTGAAATCCTCCGTAAAAAAGGACAGGCTGTAGCAGCCAAGCGCGAAGACCGTCAGGCTTCGGAAGGTTGCGTCATCGCCAAGAACGAAGGCAACTTCGCCGCCGTTCTCGCCCTCAACTGCGAGACTGACTTCGTAGCCAAGAACGCCGGCTTCGTTGAACTCACCAACAAAATTCTCGATGCCGCTATCGCCAACCGCGTGCCCAACATCGAAGCCCTCAAGGCTCTCGAAATCGACGGCCGCACCGTTGCCGACCTCGTTGTAGAGGAGACAGGCAAAACCGGCGAAAAGACCGAAATCTCAGCATACGAAGTAATCGAGGCTCCCTCGACCACATCATACACCCACTTCGGCAACAAGCTCGCCACCATCGTAGGTTTCAACCTCGAAAACGTGGACTATCAGGCAGGCCGCAACGTGGCCATGCAGGTAGCATCAATGAACCCCCTCGCCGTAGACCGCGCCAGCGTGCCCGCATCAGTTCTCGAATCAGAAAAAGCAATCGCTATCGAGAAAACCAAGGACGAGCAAGTACGCAAAGCCGTAGAGGCAGCCCTCAAGAAGGCCGGTCTCAACCCCAACCACTTCGACTCTGAGGACCACATCGAATCAAACATGTCGAAAGGCTGGATTACCGAGGAAGAGGCAGCCAAGGGCCGCGCCATCATGGCAGAAGTAGCCGAGCAGAAACGCGCCAACCTTCCCGCAGCGATGATCGAGAACATCGCTATCGGCCGTGTCAACAAATTCTGCAAGGAATCTTGCCTTATGGAGCAGGAGTTCATCAACGACGCCAAGATGACTATCGGTCAGTATCTTGAAAGCACAGCAAAAGGCCTCGTAGCCGTTGCTTTCAAGCGCGTAAACCTCAACCAGGACTAATCCCTGCCACGCAAATAAATAAAACCGCTCTGCGCTGTTTGGCGCAGGGCGGTTTTTTATTTTCAAACTGGCCGCCGTGTAACTTTTTGACGCATCATACGACGACAGATAATATAATTTTGCAGTATAGGAAACAGGTAAGCATTCCGCAAATATGCGCCATGTAAAACACTAATTATCAGCGTATGAGAGGACTCCTATACAGCCTAAAACGATGCAAACAGGGATTTCATCAGCGGCTGTACCGGGGTGCAGCCCGATGCTGTTTACTAAAGGGAAGAAAGCGTCTCCAATGCAGTTCAAATAGCGGAGAGCCAAAGGCTCTCCGTTGACGAACTTATTCCTTAAGTAAACAGCATTGGGGTGCAGCCATACAATACGCTCGTAACCGATAAGTTTGTGGGCTTAATAGTTACGGGAATAGGGCTTACATTCATAAAAAATCGCAAAAATGCTGTTTTGTGAATAAAAATACGTTTAAATGACAATATCAACGCATAAAACATGACAAAAACATCTTAAATTGCAAAAATTTATATATATTTGCCACTTTAATCTCCCGCCATAACAAACCGTCATTACCGACATTATCATATCAACCATTAAATATCAATATTTATGAGAAAGTATTTACTTCTGACTATGGCTATTGCCGGCGCGCTGATTGCCGGTGCGGCTAATCCCGACCGTCACGGCGGGACACGTGCGCCAAGCGGACTTAAGGAAATCAACCGCCAGCATCACGCCGCGACACCACGTATCGAAAGTGTAAAGCAACTGCGCGCAGCAGAGGAAGCTCCCGCAAACAGTGTAGAGGTTCCGTTCACACATGTTCTTGGCAAAGCAGGGACTGAAGTAAAGAATTATACCGCACTCAATGTAAACAATGACAACCGTAAATGGCAATATGACACACCCAACGGATATGCAGCGTGCATGGTACCGAATGCAGCCGACATAGATGCAAACGATGACTGGCTGTTTACGGTTCCTATCCATCTGACGCCCGGCGATTATGTCGTATCGTTTGAATTGGGCATTATGGGCTCAGGAGCAACCGGTGTGGAAATGAATGTGGCGCTCGGCACAGCCCCTACCGTCGAAGCCGCGACAACGGTCATCTCGCCGACCACAGTGTACAAGGTGAAGGACATGACCAAATATGAGCACAACTGCAACATCACCAAGGAGGGTTACTATTATCTGGGATTCCACTGCACTACGACAAAAGCTATGAAAGGTACGCTCAGACTTACAAATGTAGGTATGCGCACAGGCAAAGTCGAGCCGCCGGTCGTAGTCGACCCGCCGGCTGCCGGCGAGCTCACATGGGAACTCGCTCCCAAGGGGGAGCTTAAGGCAACTGTCCACTACACCGCACCGACCAAGACAAAAGCCGGCAAGGACCTGACCGAAATCACCAAGGTTGAAATCACCTCGCGCTGGACTGTCGACAAATTCACTTACGAGAATGTGAAGCCCGGCGAAGTCATCACAATCGAGAATGTAGAAATGTACCAGGGCATCAACAACCGATTCTCGGGCGTGGCCTACGTCGGTGACGTGGCAGGCGAAATGGTAGAGCACAAAAATATATGGTGCGGCATGGACACGCCGCTTGCTCCCGAAAATATACGTCTGGCGGTCAACGACGATTACACCACCGCCACGCTGTCATGGGACGCAGTTCCGGAAACCGGCGAGCACGGCGGCTATGTCGACCCGGAGAAAGTCACCTACTATATCTTTGATGCGTTCGGCACATATTATGACCCGGCACTGGCAACGACCCCGGAGACATCATGCACGCTCGACTACGGCGAAATCGAAGGACAGGATTTCTACGCATACCAGGTGACCGCCGGTGTCGACGAATACTATTCGCTTGACGGTGTTTCCAACATAATAACCGCCGGCAAACCGGATGCCCTGCCCAAAACGGAATCGTTTACCGCCGGCAATTATGATGACATCTGGCTCGGCAACACCGCCGCTGACGGCAACATGCAGTACGGCACCATCACCGACGAATACTTCGCATCGCTCATCGACCCCGAAGACCCTGACGCAATCAAGCCCCTTGCCTCGCAGGACGGCGACGGCGGTTTCTATTTCTGGATGCCGATTGACAAGGATGCCGCCTACGGACTTATCTCGACACGCGCCGACATATCCAAGGCTTCGGCACCCGTACTCGAATTCTGGTATCAGGGCCAGGGCAGCATAATCGAGGTATATGCCGGCCACGAAATCAACGAGATGGAGCAGATAGCCTCAATCAACCTCAAGGAGAATCCCACTGAAGCATGGACGCAGGCCCGCATAGCCCTCGACGCATTCAAGGCCGACGGCGCGGTGATGTTCGAGCTGCGTTTCGTAGCCGCACATAATGACGACGAACATATATGGAGCGTACCTGTCGACAATATACGCATACGCAACCTCGATCCCATCGACGCCCGCATAGTCACCTTTGAAGGTAAACAGACCGCGAAGCCCGGCGAAGAGGTGACTTTCACCGCCCATATAGAGAATCTCGGCACCACTCCTGCGACACCCACCGCCATCTGGACAGTCAACGGCAAAACCGTAGCCACTGAAGAACTTGCGGAGATGGCACCCGATGCATTCGCCGACGTAACGCTGAAGCATACTGTCGCCTACAACGCGCCGGCCGAACTCGAAGTAGCGCTTACTATCGAACTCGAAGGCGACGCAGTGGCAGCCAACAACAGCGCATCGGCCAAAGTAGCTGTAAAGCATGCGCCCTACACTACAGTCAACGACCTTCAGGCTACACTTGACGGCACGAACGTAGTCCTTACGTGGAGCCATCCCGAAATCGGCGAGGCAGCTCCCGAAACCGTCACCGATAATTTCGAAAGCGACGAGTACACTCCTATGGCCATCAACGGAGCCGGAGCATGGACAGTGCACGACGGCGACGGCGTGAAGACCTACAACATATTCCGCGAACTCTACAATCCCTATCAGACGCAGCCTATCGGATTCCAGCTCTTTGACAATATCGTGGCACAGGTGCCCGACACGTATGCCGCCGATGCCGAAGCATACAGCGGACAACGCTTCATGATGGCGCCGAGCGCACAGCGCGCCGACAACGACAATTGGCTCATATCGCCCGAGCTGTCGGGCAACAGCCAGACCGTCAGCTTCTACGCCAAGAGCTTCTCTTTGGCATGGCCTGAATCATTCGAGATACTTTATTCTACAAGCGACAACCAGGTAGCGTCGCTGACCGAAACCGTAACCGATGTAACCGGCTTTGCAACCGACGGAACAGTGCCCGAAAGGTGGACATTGTTCACATTCACCCTCCCCGAAGGAGCCAAGCATTTCGCCATACACCACAACTGCTATGACACAGTGGCGCTCCTCATCGACGATGTGACCTACGAGGCAGCACCATCGCAGCCGGCCGACCTCGCCATCGACGGATACTACGTATTCCGCGACGGCGAACCTGTCAATGCCGCCCTGCACAACGACGTGCTGTACACCGACGCGCCTCTCACTCCGGAGCATCCCGAAGGCGAGTATGAGTTCAATTATACGGTAGTACCCGTCTACAACTACGGAGCCGCGGCAGAGAGCAACGTAGCCACTGTAAGAATGACCCAAAGCGGCGTGACGGAAATAGCAGCCGATACCGCTGCCGACACCGTTTACTATAACCTCCAGGGGGTACGCGTGAACGGAACGTCGCTTACACCGGGTGTATATATCCGCGTCTCCGGCGACAAAGCCGAAAAGGTAAGCGTGAAATAACCGCAATGCGCTACCGCGGTTGCAGACCGCGGCTACTATAAAGACAAAGCCGACCGCTCGATGCGGCCGGCTTTGGTTGTTTTATATGTATGTATTCTCTATGCGGAGGGTTATTCAGCGGGGACGAAGATTACGATACGGTTCCAGTCGTTTGACTTGTAGACCTGAGTGTCGCTGCCTTCAGCCTGCATTGCGAGACGTTCCTTGTCGATGCCGTAGGTCTTGGTGAGCAGGTCGTAGACGGCCTGTGCGCGGCGCTGTGAGAGGTCCATGTTGTAAGCTGCAGTACCGGTGTCCTTGTCGGCATATCCGCAGATGATGACATTGACTGAAGGATTGGATTTGAGGTATTCGGCTACGTTGTAGACGTTGACCATCTCCTCGTCGGAAACCTTAGCCGAGTTGATGCTGAAGCGTACGGTGGTCAATAACGGACCGTTGACTACAGTCTGCTGTTCCACTACCTGTGCTTCGGGGCAAGGAAGCTGTGACTCTGCTGCTGCGAGAGCGGTTGCGGTGGCTGCGAGGTCGCCGCGGAGCGAGTTGATCTGGCCGTTGAGCGAGTTGATGTAAGCCTGGTCCTTGCAGGGGTTGTAGGTCTTGAAGTTTGAGCCGCCGATGTTGATGTTGAAACCGCCGATTGCAGTGATGTCAACGTCAACGGGGTCGCCGAATGCTGCGAGGTTGAAGTTGTCGCCGTAGAATGAAGCGCGTCCTTCAAGGAAGAAATCTACATATTCGCACAGGCGGAAGCGAACCTGGATACCTGCCGATACGGGAAGAGTCCACGCATTGTGTTTCAGCTTCATGCCTTCTTTATATATTACAGAAGAAGGAGCCTTGAAGTCCCAGGTGAATGTGCCGCCGAGTCCTACGAACGGGACGATTGAAACGGGACGGTTGGGATTGGCACCGGCGATTGAATTGCACATATCCCACATAAGGTCGAAGTTGGCGTTGGCCATTTTGGCTTTGGAGAACACTTCGTTATCCCAGTGAATCGAGCCGTAGTACATCGAGATACGCCATCCTAAATAAGGAGACATCCACTTGCCGAAGCCGAGGTTGTAGGTGGCGGTGAAGTGGTGTTTGGGATCGCCGTTCTGCTTTGCATACTCTACAAAGGGAACGTTTACACCGGCACCGAGCTGAATGAACCAATTGTCGTGCCAGGTAGAATAGTAGTTGTCTTTGCAATCGACAGCATCGTCGGAAACCGCGTATGTCACACTCTCTTCCTCTACTACGACTGCATCCTGTGCGTTGGCGCTATTGGTTGCTATTCCGAAACAACCTAAACCGGCCATGACTAAAAGTAGATTCTTTTTCATTGTTGTAAATTTTAATTCGTGTAAATAATTTTATCTCATAAAATTTTTTAGTTGAGGACGAAACACACTTATTATCTCGTTGGGTTTCCCTCGGTATTCTTTTAATTTTCGAGTTTGCAATTATAACGTTGCTCCCGAAAATAATGTTCGGCATCATTTTTTATTTTTCGGTAGGGAATAGTGGATATGGCCGTATTATTGCGATTATAGGAGTATTTGTTTCTTTGCCGTAATTTTTTTTGTTATCTTTGTAAATAGTAAGTAACCATATTCACACGCGATGAGTAAGATTGCCGTCATAGCAGGTGCAGGTCCCGCGGGATTGACCGCGGCCTACGAGTTGTTGAAACGCAGCGGAGGCTGCGTGCGTCCCGTCGTGTACGAGCAGTCGGAGGAAATCGGCGGCATATCGAGGACGGTGAACCACAACGGCAACCGAATAGACATCGGCGGCCACCGTTTTTTCAGCAAAAACGAGCAAATCATGCAATGGTGGCGCGACATCACCCCGATGCAGGGGCACCCGGCAAAGGATGACCGTATGCTCGGCAAAGAGAGGGCGCTGACTCCGGAAGGTCCCGACCCTGATACCGAGGACCGCGTGATGCTCACCCGCGACCGCGTGAGCCGCATATTCTATCTCCGCAAATTCTTCGACTATCCCATATCGCTGAAATGGCGCACGTTCGCCAACATGGGCCTTGGACGTACAATCAAAGCGGGGTTCGGTTACATCGCGGCGTCGCTTCACAAACGCAAGGAGGATTCCCTCGAAAATTTCTATATAAACCGTTTCGGCAAACCGCTCTACTCGATGTTTTTCGAGGACTATACCGAAAAGGTGTGGGGGCTTCACCCATCGAAACTCGGCGCCGACTGGGGTTCGCAGCGAGTCAAGGGATTGTCGCTGTCGGGCATAATCAAGGAGGTGGTGACGCGCCCGTTCCGCTCCGACAGGTCGAAAGTGGAGACATCGCTCATCGAGGAATTCATCTACCCGAAATACGGCCCCGGGCAATTGTGGGAATATGTGGCCGGCGACATCGACCGTCTTGCCGGCGGCAACGCCGTAGTCACCGGACACCGGGTCACGGCGGTGAACATCGGCCCCGACCGCAAAGTGGTGTCGGTGGAAGTGACCGATGCCTCCGGCAACGTCAGCACGACGCCGTGCGACTGCTTCATATCCTCGATGCCGCTTGCCGAACTTCTGCCTGCCCTCAGGGGGATAGATGTGCCGGAAGATGTGATGCATACAGCTGTCACGCTCCCCTACCGCGACTTTATCACCGTAGGGCTGCTGCTCGACAAGCTGCAGATTGTCAACGAGACGAAACTCCGCACGTATGCCGGCCGCGTGCCCGACACATGGATTTATATCCAGGAGCGCGACGTCAGGATAGGACGCCTGCAGGTGTTCAACAACTGGTCGCCCTATATGGTGAAGGATTACGAAAATACCGTATGGATCGGGCTTGAATACTTCTGCAGCGAGGGCGACGAACTGTGGGAGATGACCGACGACGACTTCATAGCGATGGCGACGCGCGAACTCGAGCATATAGGCATCATCAACGCCGAGGGCGTGAAGGATGCCGTAAGGATTAAAGTCAAAAAGGCCTATCCGGCCTACTACGGAAGCTATTATAGTCTCGACGAGGTGCGCCGCTTCCTCGATACCATCCCCAACCTTTACTGCATCGGACGCAACGGGCAGCACCGTTACAACAATATGGACCACTCCATGCTGACGGCCATGGAGGCGGTCGGCAACATAGTCAGCGGCACCGACTCGAAGGAAAATATCTGGAAAGTCAATACCGAGGACAATTATCACGAAAGCAAATAGCCGCCTTGAAGGCGCAGGGCATAGGCCTGACAAACCATAACATAACGTTCCAACAACAAACACGACATGAATAAAACAATCTTATCACTGTTTGCCGCAGCGGCATGCGCGGCAAACTCGGAAGCCTCCCGCCCCTACTCCTTCTCCAACGAAAAAGCACTCCCCTCCTACAAAAAGAAAAAATAACCGCCAGCTTAGCTAAAGTAGCTATAATAGCTATTATCAAAATTCGATATTTCATTCCGCGGTTAAAAACCGCGGCTACTATGCTACCCGATTTGATAATCAGAGCAGTAGTAGCCGCGGTTTTTAACCGCGGAATGAATAATTTTGCAACAGCCCCACTTTAGCTAAAATAGCTACCTACCCCGATAATAAAAAAGCACATGCCCGACTGGCATGTGTCTTTTTATTACCGGCTATCAGTTATTATCAGTCGAATACTCCTTCGAAGCTTTCCTCGACGCTCTCTTCCTCGTCGTATTCGCCATAGTATTCACGCTCGCAGAGGTCGATGTCGGGGAATGAGAACCGGCTTGACTGGTTGTAGGGAAGCTCGGGGTCATCGTACACTTTGCGTATGTACTTGCCGTAGATGGGGAGCGCCATCGACGCACCCTGACCGTTGGCCATGGAGTTGAAGTGGATATAGCGTTCGTCGCCGCCGACCCATACGCCCGAAACGAGGTCAGGCGTGAAGCTCATGAACCAGCCGTCGGAGTTGGAGTTGGTGGTACCGGTCTTGCCGCCCATCTGCGCGGTAAGGTTGTAGGGAGCGCGGCGCAGACGGTTACCCGTACCGGAGTCGACCACATTGAGCAGTATCGACAATATCTTGTAATAACCCTTTTCGGAAAGGACCTGATTCTGCTTCGAATGGAACTCGGTGATGACGTTGCCGTTGGCGTCGGCTATCGCCGTGACAAACATCGGCTCGACATGCATGCCCTTGTTGGCGAAAGCGGAGTATGCGCCGACCATCTCGCGCACCGACACGTCGCACGGACCGAGACAGAGCGCCAACACGGGGTCTATCTTGTTGGTGATGCCGAAATTGTGCATGTATCTCACCAAGGTCGCGGGCTTCAGCGCCGCCATCAGTCGTGCGGATATCCAGTTGTTGGAGTTGGTGAGCGCCCACCGCAGGGTCACCATCTCGCCCACATGCGACGACCCGGAGTTGCGCGGCGACCACGGGCGGCCGGCCTCGTCGTAGATAGTTGGCTGCTCGTTGAGGAATTCGTCGCACGGCGTGTAGCCCTCGTCCATAGCATACGCGTATAGGAACGGCTTGATGGTCGAACCGACCTGACGGCGTCCGGTCGACACCATATCATACTGGAAGAAGTTGAAGTTCGGACCTCCGACGTAGGCTTTCACATAGCCCGTGACAGGGTCCATCGACATGAAGCCGGTGCGAAGTATATGTTTGTGGTAGAGCACCGAGTCGCGCGGCGACATGATGGTGTCCTTATAGCCTTTGTCGTTGTCGTAGGTAAACACGGTCATCGGTATCGGCGTGTTGAACTCCTTGTCGATCTGAGCCTGCGTGGCATGGTTGAGACGCAGTATGCGCATGCGCTCCGTATCCTTCATCGCGCGGTCGATAAGGCGGTCGAGTTGCGCCTGCGACAGTTCGGAGCGGTTGGTGGTGTAGGGCGCCCCCTTGACACCCTTTTTCTCCTTGAAGAAACGGCGCTGCAGATCGGACATGTGGTCGTGGACAGCCTCCTCGGCATACTTCTGCATGCGCGAGTTGATGGTAGTGTAGATGCGCAGTCCGTCGGTATAGAGATTGTATTTCGAGCCGTCGGGCTTCGGATTTTTCTCTATCCAGCCGAAAAGCGGATTGTTGACCCACGCTATCGAGTCGTCGACAAATTTCTGCTGCTCCCACGCGGCATAGTTGGAGCGGAGAGGACGCTTCGCCGTCATCATGCGCCGCAACTCCTCGCGGAAATAGGGAGCGATACCGGTCTTGTGGTCGATACGGTGGAATTTCAGTCCGAGGGGGAGCTGTTTGAGCGAATCAGCCTGCGCCTGGGTGATTTTCTTCGCTTTAACCATCTGTTCGAACACCACGTTGCGGCGCGACGTCGCATTATCGGGATTTTTCACCGGGTTGTAAAGCGAGGGATTCTTGAGCATGCCCACAAGCACTGCGGCTTCGTGCAGTTCGAGGTCTTTGGCCTCCTTGCTGAAGTAGATATTGGCGGCCGAGCGGATTCCCTTGGCGTTATATAGGAAGTCAAACTGGTTGAGATACAGTTTTATAATCTCCTCTTTCGAATAGAAGCGCTCGAGTTTGACGGCCATGACCCACTCGTCGAGTTTCTGACGGGCACGGGCCCTGGTGTTTCTGGCGGGCCGGTCGGTATAGAGAAGTTTGGCAAGCTGCTGGGTGATGGTCGAACCGCCGCCCGAACTCTTGTCGCCGGCCATTCCGGTCTTGAATACCACACGCAACAACGCCCTGACGTCGACGCCTGAGTGCTCGGTGAAGCGGGAATCCTCCGTGGCTATCAACGCATCGACAAGACACGGCGCGATATCCTCGTAGTCGGCATACATGCGGTTGCTGTTGCTGTTGTAGAAACGCCCCATCTCCTCGCCGTCAGATGAGTAAATCACCGTGGCATACTGGTCAATCGGGTTTTTAAGGTCGTCAATATCAGGCATGTCGCCTATGACATTGTTATATGACAGGATGAAGAATCCGAGTGACAGCACTGTCACTATACCGAATACCGACCACATGGTCCTTATTATGATACGGTTCAGCTTGCGGCGACGCGGCGTCTTGCCGTATTCATCCTTCTCCTTCCCGGGGGTATTATTCCCGCGTGCATCAGTTTTATGGAATGGAGTGTCGTCGTCCAGTATTTTTATCAAATCCTCGCTCATATTTTTCTAATTACTTTTAAGAGGGTACATGCTGACAGTCAGCACATTTCAGCCGCATAGCAGTTTTATTCCGGCAAAAATCATACGATTGCAAGAATGGAATATCGGCTTTAATTTACAAAGATATACATTTTTCCCCAATGGCTGTTAGTCCGATTATATAATAATTACTAATTTTGCGACAAAATATACCGTAATTATATCGCAATGACGTCACAGTTTAACAAGATGCAGACACTGAAGCGCCGTTTTTTCGCCATGCGCAACGGCCTTCTCGCCGACCAAATGCGTCGGGCAGGCTCACATTTCCGTATCATTTTCGGGCTGAATATCATACAGTTGAACGAGATTGCCGCCGACTACGGCCACGATCCCGAACTTGCCGCAGCGCTTTGGGCCAATACCACCACCCGCGAAAGCATGCTTCTTGCACCCATGCTGTGGCGCCCCGACGACTTCGGCCCGGAGGAAGCGGCGGAACTGTGCAATGCCATTCCCGATCCCGAAGTTGCCGACATGGTATGCCATAAACTGCTCAAGACACGCCCCGACGCCCCCGCGATAGCCGACTCGCTGATTGCCTCGGCTGAACCGCTGATGCGCTACACCGCCCTTCGCCTGACGCTTCCGCTCATCGGCGCGAAAATCCCGCCCGAAAAAGCACTCGCAATGGCACAATCCGAACTCGACGCCAAAAATCCCCTGACCCTGACGCTCGCCGCCATGATAAAATCGGAAGCCGAATTTTTCCTCGAAGACAACTAATCGGCACGAAATAAATACACGTAAATGCGCATCGTCACCTACACTTTTTTCCGTGACATGAAATCGCCGAACCATACACCGCCTATAATCAGCGCGCAACCCACGCACCCCATAAGCGTCAACGGGTCGTCGGGCAATATGATCGCCGACACTATCATGGTCATGACCGGCTGGAAATAAAGGTAGTTGGACGCCTTGATGGCTCCGAGCCGCTTGACAGTCTGCGACCATATCACGTAGGCCAGCAGCGATGCGGTAAGGCTGAGAAACAACAGGTTGAGCAGCACCACAGGCTCGCCGAGAGCCGACAGCGGAGCTATCTCAGGCTCGAACGCCATGAACGGCAATGCCGTAAGCAACCCGTAGAAAAACGTTTTGCGCGTGATGAACAGCGCCGTATAGTTTGCATTGACCTTGCGCAACACAATACTGTAGATGGCCCATGAAAATGCGGCCGACAACGCGAGCAAGTCGCCCAGCGGCATAACCTCGAGATGGAACCCCGACTTGAATATTATGCACCCGACTCCCAATATCGCAACCGCCGACCCGACATATATCCATATCCCCGGCCGTTCGTTCTTATAGATTGCGCCTATCAGCAGCGTGGTAAGCAACGGCGAGAGCGTGGTAAGCAGCGACACATTCGACGTCAGCGTATAATTGAGCGCCGTGTTTTCGGCGATGAAATATATAGACCCTCCGCACAGGCCGCATACGGCGAACAGCAGTTCGTCGACAAGCGAGTTGGACCACAGCTTTTTATGGCAAACGGCCAACACTATCAGATAAGCCACTAAAAAACGGTATATGTATATCTCCACCGCGTGCAGCCCGGCATCGAGCAACACTTTCGTCGAAACAAATGATGTACCCCACACCGCAATCACGGAAAATGCCGCCAAATGGTAGAGAAGTGCCGATTTTCGTTCGCCCCCTGACGCTGACTGTGCCATCTTGATTCTGAATATCAGGTTAACTATATAGCCACGGCAGCCTGCATGACAGCGACACGTGGCTTTTTGCTGTTTTTATATCCCAAAATTAGATATTTTTAATCAACCCGCAAAACCATCTTTCAAAAAAAATTGTATATTTAAGTAGACATGGCGTATTTTTATACCGCACGATAAGGGATGTACGAATACCCTAAGGGATTAAAATATTGCAAAAAAAGGATAAAATATAGCATTTAACGATATAGTTTTTTAACTTTGCAAAAATTTGACACATATTTACTAAATTTTTAACACAATGAAGATTCTAAAATTGACAACAGCTCTCGCTCTCGCAGGCTGCATGCTCGTTCAGGTCGGCTGCTCATCAATGAGCAATACCGGCAAGGGTGCATTGATTGGCGGTGGTGGCGGTGCCGGTCTCGGTGCTGCATTAGGTGGTATCATCGGCGGCGGTAAAGGCGCTGCTATCGGTGCCGGTATCGGAGCCGCAGTAGGCACAGGTGCCGGAGCGCTCATCGGCAACAAGATGGATAAACAGCAGAAACAGCTCGAAGAAGAACTCGCCAACAAGGCCAAGGTTGAGGAAACTACCGACCAGAACGGCCTCCGCGCCATCAAGGTGACATTCAACGGCGGCATCCTCTTCCCCACCAACGGCACAACGCTCAGCTCCTCTGCCAAGACCGAGCTGTCGCGTTTCGCACAGTCACTTATCGGCAACCCCGACACCAACGTACAGATCTACGGCTTCACCGATGACACCGGTACACTCCAGGTCAACCAGCGCGTTGCCACCGGTCGTGCCGACGCCGTACGCACCTACCTGCTCAACTCGGGCGTAGCTTCCAACCGTCTCTACGCCGAAGGTCTCCCCATGCAGGATTACATTGCATCCAACGGTACAGCCGAAGGTCGTGCCCAGAACCGCCGCGTCGAAATCTACATCACTGCCAACCAAGCAATGATCGACAAAGCCAACGCCGGCACCCTCCAGTAATCATACATCCCTAAAAATAAAAAAGTGTATCCGCCAAAAGCGCATACACTTTTTTATTTAACTATCATTGAAAAGCGCATCAAAACGCCAATCTGATTAACAAAGCATATTTTTCCACAGAGACACTTTACTCCACTATACTTATACCTATTATTTTACGTTCCGTAGGTATATTAATCATTGTAAACCGGCCATATCTTGTATTTATTATTTCAGGATTGGCACTTCTCATTGTTTTCGGCACAGCATCAGGATTTATAATGGCATTCACCCTATCCTGCACAGGCATTCGTTCAGTCCATTTCGGTTTATCAAAATGCCATTGATATGATTTATCCAACATTGAAGAATCAGCAGGAGCCCAAACTTTTGAGCATCCATCAACAGCATAAAACGGCCCGCTTCCAAATCTATTTTCCAGTACAAAACACTTTTCAGGGTCTTTAATAATAGCCTCATCCTCAGGAGTTATCAAGACCAATCGATTAGGATTGTCAGCATATATTTTTTCAACCAACGGATAATAGCGCCAATTTTCCATTGGCTGCCTCAGCCAAGGCGATATGAGCGGATTTTTACATTCCTTTGTGTAATTGACGACCAAACCATCAGGAGAAGTCGCATAACGCGCCATTGCATCTCGTTCACTTTTATTTTGTCGAAACTCATAAACACTGATAAAACCAAGATGCACACAGACAATAGCCATCAGGATTCCTGTCAGTTTATTTCTTCGGCCTGTAAACAGTGGTTTACACAGACTCATAAACATCAGTATTGAAAGCATTTCAATTCCTGTAAACGATTGTGAAACCGTATGAATGAAGCAAATAAACAAGAATGCCAATATCCAAGTGATAATCAATACGCGGTTGTCTCGTATGAAATTTTTATAATCATCTTTACGCTTAATCCTAAAATACAATAATGCTATCAAGAAAATATAAACACATTTTAATCGAGGCAAAGCTAAGAGAAAATCCAGCACCAATTGTCCGATTCCGCGACCATATTCTCCACTTTCCAAACGGAAAAAATTACCGGGAGCTGTAAGCATAACCAATGTCCCTAACCAATATCCGGCAACAATCCACACCTGCGCACCCCGAAGCTCCTTAATATGGAAAATATAATACAAGAAAAAACCTCCTGACAAAGCCAGACTGTATGCCTCATGTGACCAACCTGCGACAAAGGCAATCATCCCCATTGCAAGACATAATAACAACTTATATTTTTTATTATGATTCCTCACATAGCGCCATATTGCCAACACTATCAACAGGCCTGTCATAGGCCATAAGTAATTGCACGCAAGATTAATAGACGATAATATATACAACGACCACGGAAGAATATACATCACCCCGATAACAGTCATCAACCATGGACTCAGTGCTGTTGTCATTTTTATTTTCCCCACGGAAATATACACCATAAGTGTTATCGTCGACAACAGTACAATAGTATTAACTACATAAAATACATCAGGGGTGGAGACTCCTGAAAAAAACTGTTCTACTGCATGCACAAGATTGCGCCCACCCCAGTGTTTGTAATGGTCTATCTGAGAATTAATGACATCTCCGACAGTTTCGATACGCTGCAAGTCACTTCCAATGCCGTATCCAAGCCCCCAATCATTATGCTCCCAATCAAGCACATAGCAATATGCGGCTTCATCGCCTCGAAGCACCGAACCATAACTATAAATATAAAACTCTATTCCCAATATCAAAAGAAAAAGGAATATGATTTTTTTTGTCATCGCTATTTTCATAATATATCTTCTTATATCTTTTTTCCATTATAACTCTCAACCAGATACACCGGCCGATTCTTTGTTTCATTAAATATTCTCCCTATATATTCTCCGATTATTCCAATAGCGAGTAGCTGTATTCCTCCAAGCATCAGTATAACGCACATTAACGCCGGAAAACCCTGAATAGGGTCGCCCCATAGAAGTGTCTTCACAAACACAGCGACCAAATAGCAAAACGAACAAAACGAAACGATAAATCCTACCACCGAAGCGAATCTCAACGGAGCGGTCGTAAAACTTGTAATACCCTCTATGGCAAGATTAAAAAGTTTTAGAAAATTAAAAGAGGACTTATCACGCATACTATCCTGACGGTCAAATTCAATTTCTTTTTTCTTATATCCAATCCAGCAAAATAATCCTTTAGTATATCGCTGAGTTTCACGCAATTGTTTAAGGGCTTCAATACATCTTCTGTCAAGAAGCCTGAAATCGCCCACATTAGGAAGCACCTCAATAGATGTAGTATGTTGAAGTATATTATAATATGCCAGACTGAATTTTCTCCGCAACCATGACTCTTTCCCCCGGTCACGTCTTTTTCCGTATACATCATCAAATCCCTCCTCCCAATAATGAATCATTTGAGGGATAAGTTCCACAGGGTCCTGCATATCCGCATCCATAATTATGCAACAATCCCCGTTTATATAATCAAATCCCGCCAACATGGCGTTCTCCTTACCAAAATTCCTTGATAAGTTAAGATAATTTATTTGCGGATTTTCTTTGTGTAATTTTTCAAGTATCTGAAGGGAATTATCTCTACTCCCATCATTTATAAAAAGAATCTCCCATTTATACCCCCCCCCATTTAATCCGCTAATTATCAGCGCATTAATCTTATCGACCAATAATTTTAACGTTTGTTCCTCGTTATACACAGGAATTAATAGCGATACTGTTTTCATTGCACTGCGATAGTTTCGTTCGTTTGGTTTTCCAATGAAGTGATTTAAATATTTGAGGTAAGTCGGCATCTAACCGCAAACATTTAAATCACTTCTATTTATAAGCTATATTTTTATTTGCAAAAATAGATAAAAATTCAATAGCGTCCAAAACAAATGTAACTATTTCAGCCGCTGGCGGGTATCGTGGAGGAATTGTGCCATTGCCTGCGAGTCGCGGTTGGCAACGATTTGCTGAAGCTGCGACAGTTTTTCCTGTATCTTCGACAGTTGCGCCGGAGTGTTGGGATTAAACAGGATTTCGCTCAGCAGGTAGTCGTCCTCCGACATCAGTCCGCGCGCTATCGCCATGTGGCGCTTGAAGGTGGTGCCCGGAGCGTCCTGATGCTCCATCACGCCGGCAAACACCAATGTCGATGCAAACGGTATCGAAAGCGAGTACGCGATGGTCAGGTCATGCTCCTCGAAACTGTATTCCTCGATATGCAGATGCAGCGAGTTATACAGGTCGCGGAAAAAAGTCTTGCCGAGATGGTCGCTCTCGGTGATGATGATGGCATTCTCATTGGCAAGATTGCTGAGCGACGCGAATGTGGGACCGAACATCGGATGTGTCGACACGAACGGATGTCCGCAGCGCGCGTAAAATTCCGGCAATCCGGTCTTCACCGACGCTATGTCGCTGAGTATTGCCGTCGGCGGAAGCGCCGGCATCACCGCCTCAAACGCCGGCAACGTATATTTCACCGTGGCCGCATTGATGACCAACTGCGGCTCAAACGCCTTGATTTCGTCAAGCGACGTGAAACGCTCAACATTGAATGTGAAACGCAGCCGCTCGGCATCGACATCGTAAATCGCCACCTGATGGTCGCGCGACAGCACGTCGGAGAAAAACGAGCCCATCTTTCCGGCTCCCAATATAAGTATCTTCATCGGCTGTTCGTTTATCTACGGTTCAGTATTTCAATCTGCTGGCGTACAGACTCCTCGTGTATGGCCGACAGCACGGTAGTCATGAATTCGGCCGACATGCCCATCTCGGTGGCGAGCTTCACGCGCGACTTCATGATCGAGTCATATCGTCCGGCCTGCAATACGGGCATGCGGTGCTCCTTCTTGTACTGTCCGATTTCGCGCGACACGCGCATACGCTTGTTCAGACATTCGAGTATCTCGTTGTCAATCTGGTCAATCTGCTGGCGCAACAGCGTCAGGCTTTCGGTCGACGTCTTCGAGTCGCGTATCACGAGGGTGTTGAGTATGAAGTTGAGCACATCCGGACTTACCTGCTGCGCCTTGTCGCTCCATGCGCAGTCGGGCTCGCAGTGGCTCTCTATGATAAGACCGTCGAAACCCATGTCGAGCGCCTGCTGCGACAGCGGCGCCACCAGCTCACGCTTGCCTCCGATATGCGACGGGTCGCATATAATAGGTATCTCGGGCATGCGTCGGCGAAGCTCGATAGGAATATGCCATTGCGGCAGATTGCGGTAAAGGTGCTTTCCGTAGGCGCTGAAACCGCGGTGTATTGCCCCGATACGGCGTATGCCGGCGTTGTAGATACGTTCCATCGCGCCTATCCACAGCTCGAGGTCGGGGTTGACGGGATTTTTTACGAGCACGGGCACATCTGCTTTAGCGTCGGCGAGCGCATCGGCAATCTCCTGCATGGCAAACGGGTTGGCCGACGTGCGGGCGCCGATCCACAGCATGTCGACGCCTGCGGCAAGCGCCGCCTCGACATGCTGCCTGGTGGCTACCTCGGTGGCGGTGTACATGCCGGTCTCGGCCTTGACCTCTTTCAGCCATTCAAGACCCTCTACGCCTACGCCCTCGAAACCGCCCGGTTTGGTACGCGGTTTCCATATTCCGGCACGGAATATCTTCACGCCGTTGGCAGCCAGCTGGCGCGCGGTGTCAAGCACCTGCTCGCGCGTCTCGGCCGAACACGGCCCCGCTATTATCATCGGTGCGTCGGCATCGACGCCTTCAAATCTTATGGGTTGCAAATCTGTCATAATTATATCGTTTTATTTATTATTCATATTTTTTATACGCTCCAACGCTTCCGTCATACGTTCGGCCGGCGTGCACAGCGACACGCGCACATACCGCTCACCCTTCGAGCCGAATATAAATCCCGGGGTGATGAACACGCGTGCATCGGCGAGCACCCTGTCGGCCAGTGCCTCGCTCGATTCAGCCTCCGCGGGTATCTTTCCCCACAGGAACAGCCCCTGCTGCGACGCGTCATACGTGCATCCTAAGGCCTCCATTATCTCTTCGGCCACCTTGCGGCGTTCGGCATATACCCGGTTGACTTCGGCATACCACTCGTCGCCCAAACTCAATGCCTTGACGGCTGCGAGCATCACGGGCTTGAACTGTCCGGAGTCGATATTCGATTTCACCTTGAGCACCCAGCCGATGAATGTGGGATTGGACGCCGCCATACCCAGACGCCAGCCTGCCATATTGTGGCTCTTGCTCAGCGAGTTCATCTCTATGACAGTATCCTTGGCGCCCGGTATCGAAAGCATCGACTGGGGGTTGTCATTGAGGATGAAGCTGTAAGGGTTGTCGTTGACTATCACTATCCCGTGGCGGAGTCCGAAGTCGACGAGACGTTCGTATAGCGCTTTCGACGCCCGTGCGCCGGTCGGCATGTTGGGGTAATTGACCCACATCAGTTTCACGCCGCTCAGGTCAGCTTTCTCAAGCGCGTCGAAGTCCGGCTCCCAGCCGCGGTTCTCGTCAAGCTCATAGCTCACTATTCTTGCTCCGACGAGCTTGCTCACCGACGAATATGTAGGATAGCCCGGATTAGGCACGAGCACGCCGTCGCCCGGATTGAGGAATGCGAGCGATATGTGCAGCACACCCTCTTTCGACCCGATAAGCGGCAGTATCTCGTTGTCGGGATTAAGCTCCACGCCGTAATATCTACTGTACCAGTCGGCATATCCCTTGCGGAGCGCCGGCAGTCCGGTATAAGGCTGGTAGGAATGGTTGCCTGACACTTCGGCCTCGCGCGCCAGGGTGTCAATAACATCGGCATGCGGAGCACGGTCGGGGCCGCCTATGCCGAGCGATATGATGTCGGCACCGGCCGCATTGAGCGCGGCCACCTCTTTAAGTTTGCGTGAGAAATAATATTCCTCGATGGCATCCACTCGCGATGCCGGTCGTATATTGTTGGTATTCATAGCTGTATAATTATAATTGTGTGTCACATTGCGCATACTCGCCGAGTATCTTGAAGTCGTTGGTAAGCGGACGGGCGGCGTCGATGGCCTGACGGTAGCGCGTATAGTTGTCAAATGTCAGGTCGACATAAAAACGGTACTCCCACTCGCGCCCCAATATTGGTAACGACTGTATTTTCGACAGGTTCATATCGTAGAACGAGAATATTGTCAGCACCTTCGACAACGCGCCGTTGGTATGCGGAAGCGTGAATACTACCGACGCCTTGTCTATCGGCTTGCGGCTCGACGCTTCGTCGGCCTGCAGCGGGTCGGCGAGTATCAGGAAACGCGTGAAATTGCGCTTGTTGGTCTCGATGCTCCGTTCGAGGATATTGAGCCCGTAAAGCTGGGCCGCATATTCCCCGCACACTGCCGCGTGGCCCGACAGTTTTTCCTCGGCTATCTCACGCGCCGAACCTGCCGTATCAAATTTCTCAATCATCTTCAGATTGGGATGGCGCCGCAGGAAGTTCTCGCACTGCATCAGCGCTATAGGGTGGGAATTTACCTCGGTAAGCTCATCGATGCTCTCGCCGGGCAGCGCGGCAAGCACATGCGATATACGCATCTTCTGCTCTCCGATGACCCGAAGGTTGCTCTGTCGGAGCAGTTCATGGTTCTGGAGCAGCGAACCGGCTATAGTGTTCTCTATCGCGAGAATACCGTACATCGACGCGTCCGACGACAGCACGTCAAACATGTCGTTGAACGTGTCGCACGGCACTGTCTCTATATCCTCTCCTTCGAAATATAGCCTCGCCGCCGCATCGTGATAGCACCCTGCCACTCCCTGTATTGTAACTCTACGCTTCATTATATATCATTAATAAAAAAATCCCGCTTGTTACAACGGGATTTTATATTATTTGTTAATCATCTAAACGTTCAATTAAGCTATATGCCATAAAATCCCTCTTTTTATCTTTTGTCAAAATAAAAATAAAAAAACGAATAATATGAGCTAAATCGAGTCATTATATTGTCAATTGTTGGCTTTTGATGTTGCAAAGTTAGCTATTTGTTTTTAATTGACAACTTTTTTATTCTGTTTTTTATCATTTATATGATGTTTATGTGATTTTTATCGCCAATTATGGCTGATTTATCCATTTTGACGGTATTACGGCCCGTCGGGAGTTGGTTTTATCCATCCCTCTTGTTATATTTGTACATACATTATTTTACTATATCCCGACAATGAAACTAAGCATAAACGGTCTCAATATCGTGGGACACGCCGACATATCGGTCAACGGCCTCGCCGTGATAGCCGGCGAGAACGGCACCGGCAAAAGCACCGTAGGCAAAACTCTTTTCGCCACTCTAAAGGCCGTGGCGACTTCGCGCGGCAACATCTCCACAGGCCGTGAAAAGGCGGTCGCCGACCTTGCCGACCCCATATTCAGCCGTCTTTTCAGAATGCGCCTCGCCGGCAGCGACAACGCGTTGGGCACCCTCATCCCCGCATCGCGCTCGCAGTTCGTAAGCGAAGTGTCGTCGCTGACATCGGCCGCCGACGTCGACCGCTACTTCGCCCCGCTCCTCGAAGCGCTCGCCGGCACTTCGGTCTACGATGCCGTCAAGGCCGACATCGCCGCCCTCGCCGCACGCATCGGCATGTCGGCCGATACCGACGGCGCCATCTCCCTCGCCCTCAACCGGCTGCTGCAAAGCGAATTTCTCGGCAACATATCATCCGCCGGAGGCTCATCGTCCGTAACCTTTTCCGACGACGCCTCTGGCTTCTCGCTCTCCTACGACATAACGCATGGCGACGCCTCGGTGACATCATGCGAGGGAAAAGCCTCATTCCGCGACGCCACCTACATCGAGTCGCCCCTCTACCTCCACCTCCTCGACATTCTCGGCAAACTCTCGGGGACACGCTTTTTCGACGACGACAGCCGCCTATCTTCCCTCATGCTACCGGCCCACGTGGCCGACATCGTCGAGAAGATAGAATCGCTCCGCTACGTCTACGACCTGCATTCATCACGCGCCACCGGCCTCTCGGCGTCGCTCTCCCAGCTTGCCGGAGGGGAATTTTTCTACGACCCCGCACGCCACGCCATCATGTTCCGTCAGGGCGACAACGACATTGTGCCTCTCAATGTAGCATCGGGAGTAAAAAGCCTCGGACTACTCCAGATACTCCTCGACAACAAAATCGTCACCCCCGACCGGCCGCTCATCTGGGACGAACCCGAAAACCACCTCCACCCCTCATGGCAGATCCGGCTGGCCCGCTTCTTCGTCATGCTCGCGGCACAGGGCATGCCCATCATAGTGTCGACCCATTCCCCCTATTTCATCCAGGGCATCCGGCACTTTGCCGTCAAGCTCCACGCCGAGCAGTTCGTCGACTACTACCTCACCGAAATGGACGGCACCACCTCCATCACCCAATGCGTCAACGACGACCTCAACCGCATCTTCATAAAGCTCGCCGCCCCCCTCAACGAAATAATGGACCTCTCCCCCGACTGACAAATCTACCCCACAAGAAGCTCCAATAGCAAAAATAACTAAAATAGCTATAGTAGCTAAGTTAGCTATAAAAGCTATAATAGCTAAAAATACCCTCCCAAAAAACTATCATAGCCCCGTGATGACGCGTAAGCGGAATAACCCCCACCTCCCATGACTCCCCGCGATCTCTTCAAAAAACTGCGCACCCGCCACCGCGCGCTCGTCGGCCCCCTCTGCCGGCTGCACTCACTGTGCCAGTCGACCGACTGCTGCGCGCTCCCCGTCACGACCCCCGTAATCAACTTCGATAAAATCAAGGAGATATACTGCCGCAAAAACGGCATAATCCACATGCCCCCGTCGGTCGACGCCATAACAATATCCCGGTCAGGCAACACATTCTGCTTCGTCGAACTTAAAAGTTGGGTAAAATATCTCGTCTACTCCAAGGACGTGACAGCCGACACCATCGACCGTCAGGTCAAACGTTACCATTTCCGTGAAAAATTACAGGCCAGCATGGAGATATGCACCGAGATGTCCGACCCCGACTTCTTCGCCGTCAACGACTTCGCCTATCTCATAGTCACCGATGCCGAAGCCGAACTGCGCATCGACGCCGCCCGCAGCTTCGCCATGGCCATGTTCTCCCTCGCCGAAACCTCCTCACGCCGTTGGCGTCCCGAATGCATAGCGGCCACCGACCGTGCCATCTCAAAATTCCGCGGCATAAACGTCCGTCACATCTCCTGCCAGGACTTCGACAAAGTCCTCTCCACCCTCTGACCCCACAAAAAAATCCATCACTCCCAATCCCATTAGCCTCATTAGCTCAATCGACCCTATAAGGCCTATTGGCCCTATTACTCCTATTACTCCTATCCCCCTAAAGTCATTAATGACCTTAATGACCCTAATGACCTTATCCCCCTTATCGACCCGTCAGCTCCAACACCTACAGGCATAAAAAAAATCCGAAAACTCCTTTCACAAGGAAAATCGGATTAAAGCCAAAAGGCAGGATTTGTGATTTAAATGTTGTTTGCAACATCAAACTAAGATTATATCATACTTACATTTCCTTTTCATCATCTATCCCTGCTTCAATAACGCTTCACAGCGGCATCTCCACAAGTTTTCGTTCATGAGAGACGAACAATAGATTTAGACCACAAAGATACACCCTGTTTATGATATATCCAAATTTTTCTACATTTTTCTTTACATTTTTACATTATTTTTGCAAAAATATACCGACAAGCGCCCATACAGCGGCCAGCCTCAATGACTACGAGCGGATTGTAGGGCTGCACCCCGGTGCAGCCGAAACACCCGACAATCCCTCAAATCTTCCTTTTCCCAAGTTCAATCACCTCTAAATCGCGCATCTCCCCGCCGTCGATTGTCAGCTTCACAAGCGTGCGCACCTGCTGCCATCCGTGCGTTCCCGCCGCCCCCGGATTGATATGCAGCAGTCCGAGCCGGCTGTCATACATCACCTTCAGTATATGCGAATGCCCGCATACCATCAGCCCCGTTTTCCCGTAGATGAGCGACTGCTCCACACCCGGAGCATATTTGCCCGGATAACCGCCGATATGGCGCAGATGCACTCTGACGCCCTCCACTTCAAACGTCTCAACCTCGCGGCACGCACGCCTCACCTCTCCCCCGTCGATATTGCCCGACACGGCACGCACCACCGGTGCAATCTCCTGCAACCGTCTCACTATGCTCATATCGCCGATGTCGCCGGCATGCCATATCTCGTCACAATCCTTGAAATGCGTCTCATAACGCGTGTCCCAGCATGAATGCGTGTCCGACAGTATCCCTATTCTTTTCATCGTTTTATCAGTTCAAGTGCCACGGGTATGGCCGTATTTCCGTCATGGTCAAAACCGGCCACACCGTTTGGCGTGAAATACTCTACCGCTATCTCGTTGCGGCCTCTTGCAAGCTCCACCGCGATAGGCTCCGTCGTGCCGCACATCGAAGCCCAGTCTTCGGCCGGACTCCACATCTCCGGACCGCGCTGCGACAGCACCATCACTCCGGCCTGCTCGCCGTTCACCTTCAATACACGCAGCGCATACTGCCTGTTTTTGTTGACGATGCCGAGCCCGTCGAGATAACGCAGCCTCACGTAATATCCACCCCCCGACGCCGATTCATAGTCAAACACTATCCTTGCGTTCTTATAACGCGTCGACTCAACATGTTTCGACGCCAGGTCCTTATTGGCCAGCACGCGTCCGCCGGTCGGGGCCACGGCGCTGCACGCAATCGACACACTGTCCTTCGCCGGAATATAAAGCCGGTTTTTCGAGGCATACCCGGTCACCGTATTCGCAACATCTGCCTCAAAACTTACCGCCGTCACCGGGGCAGCGTTATACAGTTCATATTGTCCGCGGCCTATAATCTCGTCGACCGCACCGTTGAGATACACTATGAAATATCCCGTCTCACCCGATTTTATCGAATACTTGCGCGGGCTCTCCACCGTCACCTCCGGGGCGCGCGGCATCTGCTTCCGCTCCGCCACATTTATCCCGTCTGACACTCCGGTGCTTCCGGCAAGCACTATCTCCACCTCATGTTCCCCCTCGATGTCGGTGCCTACTTTCCCCTCCGCATTTATCACTCCGTCAATCGAGAATGTCGACACCACGTCCCCCTTGCCGCGTACCGTGACATTCAGCGTCCCGTTTCTGTACTTCAATCCGCTTACACGGTGATAATCGCCAAGCATGTCATGCACGTATGGCTGTATCCTCAATCCGTCAGCCTCCGGCATCAGGCCGAACACCGTGCGGAGCGTCACACCCTGCAGCAGTCGCAACGCGTAACCGTCGGTGACGCTCTTTGCCACCAGAGTAGCATAACTCAACGCCCAGGCATCGCCATTCTTCCCCATTGCCGACGCTATCGCCCACATTGCCGACGTAAGTGCCCCGCGACGGCTCTCACCCTCAAGTCCCTGGTCGGGATAGGTCGCCGGCACCTTTCCCTCCGTCATCGGAGTATTCGATATTATGCGCGATGCCATCGCTTCCCCCGTTCCGTCCGTCACTACCGCAAGAGCCTGCGCTATGTTGTCGACTGCCGTCACCGACACGGGATACGGGCGCTGGTACAGCGTCTGGCTCAGCATACCGAGATTAGGTATCCAGAACCGCTTCGCTATATTCTCGCCCAATTCCTCAACAAACTCCTCCTCATAGCTGCCGGGCAGCATTGCGTTCACCCAGCGCATGGCTGCAAGTCTGCTGACATTTCCCTCCAAGGTCATCATCGCCGCCGCATCTCCCGCACCTGCCCAGTCGGGCATTTCCCGGCTGTCCATCTCGGGAGGCACCCCGGCAAACAATCCCTCCCGCCGGTCATATACATAATATATGTCGCAGTCAATAAGCTTTTTTAACGCTTCTGCGCGGTCGTGCGCCCGTTTTTCGTCGGCTTCGGTTGCCGACACTGCCGCTGCCGCCACCCCCCATGTCGCGTCGGCCATCGCTACGGGCCAACGGTACGCCCCTTTCGCGTATTCCACCACCTCTCCTCCGGCAATACGGCTGTCGACCGCCATCGCTGCGCTATCGCAGTCAAGCAGACATTCGCTGACATAAATTCCGTAAGGCGTAAATTCATCATAATCGCCCGAAGGCACATTTGTCTCCCTGTTAAACAGATACGTTATCAGCCCGTCGCTGCCCGACATCGTGATGCCGTCGGTTTTCGTGCCGTGCACCCGCTCAAGCCGTTCTCCGGTGTCGGTCCTGATTATCATGGAGTCCCCTTTTGCAGTCAGGGTCAGCGACTGCGACACAAAACTGTCGGGATACACCGTGTAGTCGTCGCATGAATAAATTGCCCCGACCTTCTCCATCCGCCTTTCGCAGCCCGTCGACATGACTGTCACGGCTACGGCAGCCGCAAGTTTGAAAATCCTTGCGGCTGCCGTCGTGATAATATCCGTCCCCATTATCGTCATGTCCCGGTACTCGTTTTTAAATAGATAATCTTAATGATATAACAAAAGTCGGATTAAATTGTAGAAGGGTGTTACAGGACTCCCAATAGTAGGGAATTTTACAGTTTTGCAACATCCTCGCTCAGTATAGCTTCCCCCTCCGCTACAATCCCAACTTTTTCTTTATATCCTTGGGAATGGCCTCCTTATTGACATATATGTCAACAGTCTTGGCAAGGAAATAAGGCTCCGACACGTAGAAAAATCCGTCGTACACCTGATTGGTATCCCATGAATTTTTCACCTTGTAATAACGGTTGCCGTTCTGGTCCTTGGCGATACCCACGATTTCCATGCCGTGGTCGTCGGTCGTCTCCTGACGGTCAAACATCTCCTGACGCGATTCCTGCGTCACCTCTATCTCCTCGCACGGGCCGTCAATCTCAAACTGCTTGTCGGCGCGTTCCTTGTCCGACAGTTTCACCCAGCGTGCGAGCTCGGTACCTTCGAGATCGGCCTTATCGGTAGGTTTCGGCATCACGGCATAACCTTTCACCCATTTGAAGCCGCCTTCGCTGACATCGGCTGCCCATACTACGCTGTATCCTTTCTCTATGGAATTGTCCACGATTGCTTTCATCTCCTCCATAGGCACGTTGTAATACTTGCCCCAGAGCCAGTTGTCGGCCACCTCGAGCACAAACGGCTCGTAGTACGGATGATGGGTGAACGAAGTTATTGCCGCATAATCGTCAGTGTCGAGGCCGAGGCTCTTGGCATAGCTTTGCGGAGTGTAGCTCACGCCGTCCACGGTAAATGTCTCGGGCGCTTTGCCTAAATAAGCATCGAGTATCGCCTCATACCCTTTGCGCCACGATGTCGATATGCGTTTGTTCGGATTTTTTCTGACTGCGTCGAGATATGCTTTCAGCACAGCGTCAAGCTCGCCGTGCACATGTTTCTCCTCGCCGTATTCCAGTCCGGAATACACGCTTTCGGGCACCGCGCCGTAACGTTTCCACACGTAGGGCACATCGAGCACCGAACCGCCGGCGGCGAAATTGGTCGCGCCGTTCATTCGCACATAATTCTCGGCTTTATCCAGATAGCACTGGCGCACGGTATACATCTCCGAAAGGTCAAGTTCCTTGCCCCCTTTGCGCATGATTTCATCCTCGAAAAACGATGTACCTGCGAAACACCAGCATGTTCCGCTCTTGTTCTGGTCCTTCACCGGAGTGGTTTTGAGCACCTTTACGTCAGTGAACACAAATCCTCCCGTAGAGTCGTTCTTCTCCTCTTTGGCATCGTCGGCATAAACGCTTACAGCTGCCGACAAAAGCACGATTGCACTTAAAATTTTCTTCATGATCCGTATCTTGTTTAGTTTTATTACATTAACAACTTCCCCATAGCATTTGCGGCGTTTCATCGCGCAACAATGTATTTGCAGAGCAAGTAAACAATAAATGTATTTGCGATATAATCAGATGGTGACCGTACGGTCACCGATTTAGCAGTAACCGGGTACACCGGAGCGCAGCGTAGGTGTGCCCGGTGTGGCTACATCCACACAAAAGGCGCCCGAAGGCCGCCGATTTATACACTACTGCAACGTTCTCTCCACAAGGTTTCCCCTGTTCTTCCTGCAAAGTTATCACTTTTTATTAAAAATTTTACGTCAAAAAGTTACAATGTCTGTTTTTTTATCGCATTTTTCTTACCTTTGCCTATCAATCTTTATCACCCGCGCCACTTTTTGCTCGGAACAATAGTTTTTGATTATGAACAGAATTATCCATAAACAGCATTTCTCGGAAAACGTGGTTCAGCTCGTCGTCGAAGCCCCGCTGATAGCACGTTCGCGTCGTCCGGGACACTTCGTTATCGTCATCGCCGATGAAAAAGGCGAACGCATCCCCCTCACCATCGCCGACGCCGACCCCGATGCCGGGACAATCACCCTCGTCATCCAGGCCATAGGCGACTCCACCCGCAAAATCTGCGCCCTCAATCCCGGCGACTCGCTCCACGACGTGGTAGGTCCCCTCGGGCGCGCCACACACATAGAGAAATTCGGCACCGTCGTATGCTGCGGCGGTGGCGTAGGCGTCGCTCCGCTGCTGCCTATCATAAAGGCCATGAAACAGGCCGGCAATAAAGTCATCTCCGTACTCGCCGCCCGTACCCGCGACCTCATCATACTCCGCGATCAGGTAGCCGAATACTCCGACGAAGTCATCATCATGACCGACGACGGCTCCGACGGCCGAAAAGGTCTCGTCACCGACGGCGTGGAGTCAGTCATACAGCGCGAGCACGTCGACCTCGTCGTCACCATCGGTCCCGCCATAATGATGAAATTCGTATCACTCCTCACCAAGAAATACGACATCCCCACCGTCGCCTCCCTCAACACCATAATGGTCGACGGCACAGGCATGTGCGGAGCCTGCCGCGTCACCATCGACGGCACGATGAAATTCGTCTGCGTCGACGGTCCCGAATTCGACGCCCACAAAGTCGACTTCGACGAAATGCTAATGCGCCTCCGCTCCTACTCCTGACGCCCCCCATAAAGGCCAATAATAGCCGGAGGCACCGGCCACCCACATTAGCCACCCTATTGGCCCCCACTATTGGCCTACTCCTATTAGCCCTATTGGCCCTATTCGGCCTATCCCCTACAATAGCTATAATAGCTAAAAATCCCCCACCAATTATGAATTATGAATTGTGAATTATGAATTCAACAAATACCCGCGACGCCCAGTGGCGTCAGCAACTCCGCGACTCCATGTCCGCCAAAGAGCGCACAGCCATACCCCGCGCTAAAATGCCCGAGCTCGACCCCGCCTACCGCATCACATGCAACGAGGAAGTCAACCAAGGGCTCAACGAAGAGCAGGCCGTCACCGAAGCCACCCGCTGCCTCGACTGCCCCGACCCGCAGTGCATGACAGGCTGCCCCGTAGGCATCAACATACCCGGATTCATCAAAAACATACAGCGCCGCAACTTCCGCGAAGCAGCCATGGTGCTCAAAGAGACATCCGCCCTCCCCGCCGTGTGCGGCCGCGTATGCCCCCAGGAACGCCAGTGCGAGTCACGCTGCATCTACCTCAAGATGAAGAAACCCGCCGTCGCCATCGGCTACCTCGAACGCTTCGCCGCCGACGCCCAACGCCTCTCCGGCTCCGACGACCTCCCCGCCTGCCAACCCTCCAACGGCATGCGCATTGCCGTCGTAGGCTCAGGCCCCGCCGGACTCTCATTCGCCGGCGACATGATCAAACTCGGTTATGACGTAACCGTCTACGAAGCCCTCCACCAGATTGGCGGCGTGCTCAAATACGGCATACCCGAATTCCGCCTTCCCAACGCCGTGGTCGACGTCGAAATCGACACCCTCGCACGCATGGGCGTCACCTTCGTCAAAGACTGCATCATCGGCAAGACACTCTCCTACGAAGCACTCCGCGACCTCGGCTACGACGGCATATTCATCGCCTCCGGAGCCGGACTACCCCGCTTCATGGGCATACCCGGCGAAAACCTCATCAACATCCTCTCATCCAACGAATACCTCACCCGCATCAACCTCATGGGAGCCGGACGCGGCGACTGGGCCACACCCGTGCCCAAAGGCGACACCGTAGCCATCATCGGAGGCGGCAACACCGCAATGGACTCCGTCCGCACAGCCCGCCGCATGGGAGCCAAGCGCGCCATCATCGTCTACCGCCGCAGCGAGGAAGAGATGCCCGCGCGCCTCGAGGAAATCAAGCACGCCAAAGAAGAAGGCATCGAATTCCTCACCCTCCACAACCCCATAGAATACATCGGCGACGACAAAGGCCATGTGCGCTGCATGCGTCTCCAGCGCATGCAGCTCGGCGAACCCGACGCATCCGGACGCCGCTCACCCGTGCCCGTACCCGGCGACATAGTCGACATCGACGTCGACGTCGTGGTAGTCAGCGTAGGCGTATCCCCCAACCCCCTCATCCCCCATGCATTCACCGGACTCGACGTAACCCGCCGCGGCACCCTCGTGGTCGACGACACCCTCCTCACCACCCTCCCCGACACCTACGCCGGAGGCGACATAGTCCGCGGAGGAGCCACCGTAATCCTCGCAATGGGCGATGGCCGCGCCGCCGCCACCTCAATGCACACCGCCCTCACCGCCAAAAAGCAACAACAGCAATAACAACAACAATAATCCCCCCAAAAAGTAGGGCTGCTCCCCGGAGCAGCCGCAACCTCGCATATCATCCATCACCCTCCCCCTCACCCTCCCTCTCCCTCTCTCCCCAAAAAGTCCCACCTGCCGGACCCGCCGGACCCGTCTGACTTGTCTGACCTGTCCGCCTCCCTCCGCCCACTCCTCCGAGCACTCCGAGTCCTCCGAGTGCTCCCAAAAGCTCCCGTCCCCGCCAAATAAAAAAAATTTGGCAATCTCCAAAAAAATTCCTACCTTTGCCCGCAAACCCGCGCATGTGGCGTAATTGGTAGCCGCGTTAGACTTAGGATCTAATGTCTCAGGACGTGGGGGTTCGAGTCCCTTCATGCGCACAAAAAGAATGGCCGCTTTCAGTCCATCACCCTGAGAGCGGCCATTCTTTTTTTCGATAATTGAAATTTAAATCACTTATTGAAGCTCATTAATTATCTTTCACCTGCGCATCAATTATCTGCTTCAACTGTTCTTTTGGATTATCAGAACGAAGCATCTTCATTATCAGAGGATTGTCGATAAGAACCACTTTGTGCATTCCTTTAGAAGTTCTCAAAGCCTCAAGATATACAGTGCGGGCGAATGACGATGTCGTTATCATAAAACCTAATTCTGCCATTCCATTGGTTGCCTCCAATTTATTTAAAAACACAATAAAATCATTTTTATCAATAGCAGTCGAAGGCTTATTCTTACATTCAATCAATATGTATTTGCCAAATTTTGACAAAAAGCTGTCATCTATATCATTACGCACAACCAAATCCGTCTCGTTTAAAGATTTGTCCTTAACTCGCTTTAATATTTCAGTAAAACCGATATTCTGAAAAAGCAAAGCAATAAAATTTTCAAATCGTTGTCCCTTTCTATATGTATCTTCCTCATCCTTGACATCAGAATACATATCAATCAATGCCGAGCTAATCTGTTGGGGGTTAGCATCCAATTCATTATAATATGCCTCAATTAATTCTTTGAGTTTCGGTTTCCACTTATCATAATCAACCTCTTTTTCTGTAAAACCAAGAATATTGCCATTCTGCATCAAAGGTGTAATTCTGTTAATGTATTCCGGAATAAACCGGGAAACAAACAAAATTTTTGCAAATGGATTTATCGCTATAATTTTTTCCGCTAACGATATTCCGTCAAAATTATAGTCATCCATTCTTATATCAATAATTGCAAGATTATAAAACCGATCTTCAATCATTGACACTATTTCTTCTTCCGAAGATGCGTAAATAACCGAAGAATATGACACTGCCTCACGTACAGTTGCAGCCAAAGCCTCTGCCTGAACTTTTTCATCATCTATTATCAGTATTTTTCTTGGCACCATCTTTAGGAAATTTTAAATTAAATATTGTTGAATAACCGTTCTCATTCTGCGTAATTGAGATATCTCCCCCTATTTTACTGCAAAGATATTTTGCATGAAATAAACCTATCCCGGAACCATTTGTGGTAGTAAAGCCATAATCAAATATTTTATTTATATTCTCAGTAGATATTCCACAACCCGTATCCATAATTCTAATAACGCACATGTCATTTCCCATGTTCGCCTCAATAAGTATAACCTTATCTCCTGTCACATTTTTTAATGCTTTCTGCGCATTTATTATCAAGTTATGGAGAAGTTGAAGTAACGCTTGGAATGGTTGATTTATCTCCTCTACATTGCTGCGGTCGACTACTGTCTTAACTTCGATATTGTTGGACAAGGACGACTCTCGGACAAGGATTTCAACTGCTTTTATCAATTCGTACAGCTTGAATGTCCGGTTGGGGCTATAAGGAATTAACCGACCAAAATTTTCCAAAGTGGAGTTGAGATTATTCACAGATGTTTTCATCGCTTTGATGAAATCAGCGTCAACTTTCCCTTCCATCATCTTTAGTGTAGCCGAAATATTCTGTATGGCATTTCCCATATCATGACGCGCAAAATTTGATAGATAATCCATGTGCCTGTTATACGACTGGATTACAGCATCCATATTCTTCTTATGGATATCGAGCTCGGCAGATATTTTTTCCACCTTTTTCGAAAGCACCACAGGTGATATATGCTTATGCAACTGGTAAATGCTATTATTCTTCGCGCTCATTTTTCATCATTTAATTCACAAATTTAATTAAAATATATTGTTCTGCAAATTAAACGCGAAAAGTATCTCAAAAAATGCTCGGAACAACTTTCACTCAGCTTCAACCATTTCTACATCTCCATCTCCGTCCTTACACTAAACGGATAACCCACCTCTTGCACATAATCCGGCAAAAGCAATAATACACATCTACCGCAATCAGAACGGATACCCTATCGCCAGATGGAATGCCAGTGACTTGCCGAAGGATTCCATGTTGTAGTAGCCGCGCTTGCCGGTATCGTAGGGAGCATGGATGCCTATGCCGAGGTCGGCTCTTACTACAAGCATCGAGATGTCGAGACGCAGGCCGACGCCTGTACCCGTAGCCAGTTCCTTGAAAAATCGCGAACCTTTGAGCAATCCTCCCGGACGCTGCGGGTCATTCTTCAGCAGCCATACATTACCCGAGTCGAAGAACACCGCACCGTGCACCGGACCGAGTATAGGGAAACGGTACTCCACGTTGAACTCGAACTTGAACGTTCCCGTCTGGTCGAAATATCCGTTGATGTCGCTCTTCGGAGGCCGGTAGCTCCCGGGGCCTATCGAGCGCACGGTAAACGCCCTCACCGAGTTGGCGCCCCCGCAATAGAACTGTTCGGTATAAGGCACCTGCGATGCGTTGCCGTAGGCATGCGCCGCACCTACCGCCGCTCTCGTCCACAGCCATTGCTCGCCCGACAGACGACGGCCGTACACTATCTGCGCCGTGCCCTTTATGAACTGTGAGAACGGCGTGTTGAACAGCGTTTTCTCACCTTTTTTGCCAAATGCCTCGTATATCGTCCAGAACAGGTTGCCTGCCTCCGTGACCGATATGGTATAGCGCACCGTGTTCTTGCGCCTGAACGTACGGTCGTATGCATACGTATACGACAGCTGCGGGATGAACTGCGACCTGAACGACAGCGCTATCGCCGGATTGGCAGCCGTTATGGAGTCGAAATCGGTAGTCGTGTGCAGCAGCTTGGTATACGTCAGCTTGAACAGTGTCAGGTTGTTGTTGACAAACCGCGACGACATCCAGTCATACCCGAACGACGCATTGAACTGCGCCATCTTGAAATAATGCGGACGGTTGAGCAGGTCGGCGTTGAGCGACACGCGCGTCCAGTTGGATGAATACTTACGCCTCGGTATGAACTTCGGCGCGATAAACCGCGGAAACGCCAGCGACCCCGTCAGGCCCACCTCATACGAATTGAACACCGACGAACTGCCGCGTCCCGTCTGCCATTCATACGACCCTGTCAGATTCACGCTCAGCTGCTCCCCGCCGCCAAACATGTTGCGGTTAGTCAGACCGAGCGTCAGACCCGGGCCCAAATAAGAGTTTGACTTCGACGACACATTCGCCTCGATTGATGTCTCCAAAGGCATGTCGAACGTACACGATATCGCCACATCGAGCGTCGGGTCTGCCGCCAGCGTGTCGGGCAACGCCGATATGGATATGGCATTGAATATGCCGAGACGTGCCAGATAGCTTTGCGTACGGTCCATGTCGCGCACCGAAAACACCTTGCCGCGGTTGAATGTCACGCACTCCGTCATCAGATTGCGGCGGAACTTCGACGGCAGCATCTGTATCAACGTGCCGCGCGGCATCGCTATCGTATCCGGAGTTCCTCCCCCTTCGTTTCGGAAAACGTACATGGTCACGTCGCCCGTACGATACCGGTTGCGTGCCAGCGGCGGCATGTTCGGCGCAAGCGTCATGCGCAGCGCAATGCTCCCCGGTTTCTGTATCGAGTCGGCAAGATATTCAATGAATTCCGGTTTGAAGAAATAATATCCGCGGTTGCGCAGCGAGTTCGTTATCCTCGTACGTACGGCCTGCAGCGAATCGGTGCAGTATCGTTGTCCCGGCCGCAGATACGGCTCTCGCCGTGCCAGCGAGTCTATCGCATGGCTCAGATGGCACGTATCGGGCATCAGCCCTATCGAATCGAGAAGATACGGCGTGCCGGCATTGACGGTATATGCAATCTTTGCCTTGCGCTTGTTTTTGCCGGATACAAGCTCGTAACTGCTGCTCCCCCTGAAATATCCGTTGTTGTCAAGTATCTCGTCAATCATCTTTGTACGCACTTCCGGCCTTATCTCCGACACGACCACAGGCTCCTGGGCGAACTTGTTGTAGAACCATTTCTTCAGCCCCGAGTCGTGCGAACCCATATTGTTGTACACCCACAGCCCGAGAGGGAAAAACATCAGCGTCTTTTTGTTGGCCGGAGCATTGACGGCATTCTTGATATTGTCACGCAACCCGTCGGGAAGTTCTTCGGCCACTGGGCGTTCGTAACTGACGCCTTTAAGCCCGTTGTAAAGTATCTCACCCTCCTCCAGACGGCGTGTTGTCGAGCACCCGGCAACGGCAAGCACCGCTACAGCCGCAATAACTGCCCGTAACGCATTATTCAGCCACCTTCTCATCTTTCCTTACATTTATGGGTTGTCTGTCGTTTTTCTCCTCACTTGCCGGAACCTGTTCCCGCGATTTTGACATCACCTTGCGGAGTATGTCGCCGGCCATGCGCACCGCTCCTTCCTGCGGTAGCACCATCGGCTGGGCGCTGCGCTTCCTGAACAGATTGCGCAGCGTGCGCAGTTTGCGCTTGTACACGAAGCCCACGCCCGTCTGCGTCACCTCGCCCTCAAGGATGCTCTCGAAACCCGTATGCCTGAACAGTCGCACATACATCGTTCCCGACTTGTTGAGCAGATACTCGAACGAGATGTCGTTTATAAGATTCTGCTGCAGGTTCTCGTTGGCATCGGCATCGGTCGTGTAATTGCCGCCGACTACAACCTTGAACCTGTCGTCGAGGAAGCTCTTCGACACGCGGTAGCTGTAGCTTGTCGTTGTCGACGAAGCCCCGTCGAGCGTCTTTTCATACTGGTCTATGCCGAATGATATGTCTACACCCTTCACATTGTTGGCCATCCACGTATTGAGCTGCGACGACAGGAAGCTGTAGAGCGGGTTGCCCGTGATGTTGGCGTTGCCCTTCGTGCCCGGCCCTGTGTACATGTTGTAGAGCAGCAGGTTCATGGCCTGGTTGGCGCGCTGCTCTGGCGACATCGACTGCAGTTCGTTGCGCACCGTAAGGTCCTCGTCGGTGTCGAGGTCAAACGCCACGTCCATCTCGTCGAGCGTACCGTTCACACGCAGTATCACATCGAAGTTGACAAGGCGTGAGTTCTGACCGTCGGCCGTCACGTTGGCCTTGATTACGTCTATCGCCGTCACGTGCAGTGTCGGATTGGCCATGTCGCCGTTGAATGCCACATAGCTTCCCTCCTGGAAGTCAAACAGTTTTTCCGACATCAGCGGAGGCGAATACCTCACGAATCCTCCGGTTATATTGAGGCGTCCCGTTGTGCGTGTGTCGCCGAGCGGGTTCATCGTGAAGTCGAGTATGCCGTTCGACTGCACCTGCACGCGGTCCTGTCCGTTGGCCGACAGGTCAACTCCTATTACCGAGCCCTCCTCCACGCTGAGCATGGCCGCCAGATTGAACAGCATGCCTGAAGGCGCCACGGAGTCAACCTCGGCTATTGCAGTAGTGTCGGCGAAATTCACGAAGTGCACCATATCGCCCGCACTCTGCGACGAGAGCTGCGAACCGGCTTCCGGCATCACGTACGTGACATTCGTGCCCTCCTTGACCGCGAGATTTGCGCGTGCGTTTATCATGCGCATATCACCCTTGGCCGTAGCGTCAAGCGAGATGAAGGCCTTGCCGTATACATCGCTGCCGCGCCGCTTGCTGTTACCCACCACCTGCATGTTGTCAGCATGCAGTCCGAGGTCGAGACTGATGTCTGACAGCGAGCGCATATCCACCCGTCCGGTGATTTCGAGCGGATTGTCGTTAACGCCGTAAATCGCATAACGGTCAAATCTGATTACATTCGAATCAACCGGTATCTTCTCCTCGCTGAAACGGAACGTCGTGCCGAGCATCGCCACCTTGGCCGTAGCCGAGTCGAAGTCGAGATAGCCGTCAAACATCGGTGCCGACAGACTTCCCGTCACGTCCATATTGCCGCTCAGATAACCGTCGAGCGTGGCAGCCCCCCCGATAAAGGGATTTGCGATATCAAGCGGCAGACGGGTAAGGGCGAAATCAAGTCTGAACGGGTCGCTGAGCGTCGTGTCGTTGAGTGCGCCGTTGGCCATCATCACCTCCTTGCCGTCGATCTTAAGCCCCGTATTGGCCGTTATGGCACCCGAACGCGACGTCGTTATGTCGAGAGCGAGGTCAAGCGTGCCCACACGTTTCTTTGCGTATGTGAAGTCGGCCAATGTCACCACTCCGGCGCCGTTGAGCATTCCGGGCGACATCGAGAATCTCAGATTGGCCGACAGGTCGCCCTTCATTGGCGGGGCGTATGGGTTGAGCGATATCCAGTCGGCTATCTGTATCTTCGATATGTCGACATTGATATTCTCCTGATGGTCTCCGCCATGTATGGAGTCATGCTCCGTATATATGTGCAGTCGGCTGTCATTGTTCTCCATGAGCAGGTTGGCGTCAAGATGGTAATTGCGCGTATTCAGGCTTATGAAGTTATTGTCGTTGACCGTCCACTGCTTGTATCCTATCACAGGGTCGGTGGGGTCGAGTCTCAGTTTGAGGGTTGAGTCCGACAATTCCACGAGTGCTCCGATTCTGTAACCGGTATCATCCTTTATGTTGCGCTGCTGGAGAGCCACCATCACTTTATCGCCTCCGATATAGCCTTTCCCTGCTATGTGGGCGAAATCGTCGAATGTACCGGGCTGATTGTCAATCGTCAGCTCGTAGTTGAGTCTGTTACCCTCCTGCAACGCGTTGAAATCTATCCGGTCAAACCTCGTGGTACCTGTAATCAGCGTATCGACTGCCGCCTTGATGCATATCAGACTGTCGTTGCAGGCACTCAGCGTAACGTGGCGGAATGTAGTGCCCGACTCTGCGAGATAATCGTGCAGTGCGTTGCGCTCGCCCGCGTCTATGTCGAGAGTAAAGGGTGGAAGACTGTGTTGGAGTATATCTATATCCACATTGCGTGCCTCGACCATCGGCGATACAAGCGACATTGCCGACGTGAACCGTGCGGCCACACTGTCAACGACCATCGGCGACACAAACCTGATTTTAAGATCCTGATTGTCGATGCGCGCATCCGACAGCGAGTCATTGCCCGTGAAACATATATCGAAATCATGCGCCGCGAAATGCGTCTCGCCAAGTTTCGCGTCGACATGGTGTATATCAATCTCGGCATCGATGTCGTGTGTCGACGGGGTCATCCTCACCGTTCCGGCCACTGAAGCTGCCACGTTCGACACCGTGTCAGTGACACCGAGGGCATAGAGATCGACATTGCGGAAGTCGCCTATCATCGTCCAGTCGTATGTCTTTCCGGCGAGATTGCCCGAAGCGTGAAGGTTGCCGTCAATCACCTTGTTCGACGACGTGACATTGAGGTCGGCATTGCCGTCGCCGAGATTTGCCACTACCTTGAGGTCATGTATAGAATACCCGCGGTATCCCACATCTATGGCGTCGACGGCGGCATACATCTCCGTGCGCCGGCTCATCGGGTCAAATCCGCGGCCGTGCGCGTCGACTTTTGCCGTGACGTTACCTACGCCGAGTCCGGGCAGGAATGTCCCGACAGGGAATTTGTCGGCATCGAGATTGATGTCATACCCCTCGACGCGCGAATTCCACTTGCCGTCGAGAGCGAGGTCGCCCTGCTGAGTGAGCGCACGCAACCGGCCTCCGACGACACCTCCGGCCATATCGACCGTGCCGTCAAGTTTAAGCGGCGGCAGATGTGTCGTCTTGCTGAGCTTAGCATCCATCAGTGTGGGCTTTATGAAGTTTATATCATTGAAATCGCCGTCGATGTCGATATGTCCCGACGCATTGTTGAAATCGGTTATATTCCTGACTTTTCCGGCCAGCCTTACATCGAAATAATTGCGCATTTTCACTCCCGCGTCAGCGATACGCAGGTCGGAAAGCGAACCGTCAGCCTCCACATCGACCGTAAGTTTGCGGTGTCGCGGCATCATGGCTATCGTCTGTCCGAGCGACGGGAATGCCATCTTGACGTCAAGCGGGTCGACATCGGCCTTGAGCGTGACGGAAAGCGGCGCATCGGGCGATTTCATCCCGTAGGTTGCGTCCACATTGATTACCGACGCAAATGTCCGCAGATTGAAATCCTTTGCCTCGATTTCATCTGCATTCATTGCAAAGAGTCCGTTGCCGTAGAGCTGCAGGCCCGAACGTTCCGAAGCCGACAGTTTTTTTAGCGGCACGCGCATCTCCTGCCCGCGGTTATAGAACGAGTCGACTTCGACCGTCAGACTATTCACGTCGATATACTGCATGTCGAGCCCCGGCTGAGGCACGGCTCCGGCTGCGGCATAAAGCGCGCGGCCGTTGTCGAGCGACAGATGGTCCACCCGTATGCTCCACGGCACGGTGTCGGTGGGTACGGTGTCTGTTGCAGCAGGCACGACACTTTCCGGCACGGCGTTTTCAGGCGCGGTTCCGCTGCCCGTAATATAACGTGCGCCGATACCGTCAATCTTCACATCCTCTATTTTTACGGTATGCGCGCCGAGGTCGATAGCTCCGTTGAGAAGCGTGAAGTTGTCAAGACGTGCTCCGATGCTGTCGCCGGTATCGGTCATTGTCATGTCGAAATCGATATCGCCGAGCGATATTTTCTTACCAAGTATTCTCCATGTCGCGGGAGCCGAAGGTGGCGACGGGGGTGTGGTGTCATTGCGGAGCGCTATCCTGATATTGCCCCCAGACAGCATTATATTGTCTACATCGACAAGCTGTTCCTTAAGCCCTACCCCTGCATTCATCAGCGCGGCATGGCTTACCCGGGCGCGGATATAGCTCGCCGAGTCGGGCGTTCCCGATTTATAGTACACATCGCTCAGACTTATAGTACCGGCCTTCACGCGGCCGCCGAGCAGTGGTAGCGGGCTGACGCTGATATGTGCGTCGCCGGCCATAAGCATCGTATCCCCCTTCTGCATCACCTCGACTCCCCTGACGTTGATGTCGAGCGGAAATTTCAGGCGGAAATGCTCAACCGACACCGCCATATCCTCACTGCTTATCAGTGCAAGCACACGAGGCACCACAAAATCCTGCACTGCCGGTATATAAAGTGCCGTCAGACATACAACTACAAAAAGCAACAGCGACGCTATCGTCACCCACGTCACTTTCCATATCTTCTTCCATAAACTTCGATGCTTCCCTTCCAAAACAGTAAACAGTTGAAATGTTGTAAATTATTCGGGACCGATACTCCGCATGTCGGTTTTCGTCCCGTTTTCTCTGACAAGGAGGGGGAGTAAATCGTGCCGCATCCCTCGGCCGATAATCCTCCCCCTCCTGTTTTTACAACAATTTTCTATATCTTTAGTTCTCCCGGAGGGGATTATCTTCCGAGCGATACCACTCCACGAATTTGCCGATACCTTCATGAAGCGTGTGGCACGGATGATACCCGATTTCATTTTCGAGACGGCTCGTGTCGGCATTGGTCTGATACACATCGCCAGGCTGCATCGGCAGGAACACTTTCTGTGCCTCACGACCCATCGCCTGTTCTATTTCCGAAATGAAATCCATCAGTTTTACAGGGTGTGAGCAGCCGATATTGTATACGCGCGCACTCGCTTTCCCCTCTTCCTGTACCGGAGGATTGTCGATTACCTTTATCGTACCCTCCACTATGTCGTCGATATAGGTGAAATCGCGTATCATGTCGCCGTTGTTGAACACATTGATTGCCTCCCCCTTCTCGATGGCCGAGGCAAACAGCATGGGCGACATGTCGGGACGACCCCACGGACCGTAGACAGTAAAGTAGCGCAATCCCGTCACTTTTATGCCGTAGAGCTTGCTGTAAGCGTGGGCCATCAGCTCGTTTGACTTCTTGGTGGCGGCATACAGGCTCACCGGCGAATCAACCTTATCGTCCTCCGAATACGGCACCTTCTCATTTGTACCGTAGACCGACGATGACGACGCATACACAAGATACCCTGTCTTGAAATTGCGGCATGCCTCCAGAATGTTGAGGAAGCCCACAAGATTGCTTTGCAGGTAGGCATACGGATTGGTTATCGAATATCTCACGCCGGCCTGGGCGGCAAGATTTACCACAGTGTCAAATCCCTCTTTGGCAAACAGGGTGTCAAGACCGTGCTTGTCGTCAATCGACAGCCTCACGAAACGACAGTCGCCGTACTTCGGGCTGCGCAGTTCCTCACCCCATTTCACACCGTCGGCGGGAACATCGAAACCTGCGCTGCGCAGGCGTCCGTATTTCAGCCTTACGTCATAATAATCGTTGATATTGTCGATACCTACCACACTGTCACCTCTTTCGGCGAGCAGCATCATCAGTCGCGAACCGATAAATCCGGCCGCTCCGGTCACCAATATTTTCATCGTTTCCTGTATTTTTTAATTAACAACCTTTGTGCATCATCAGCCTCCGGTGACTGACATCATAATCAGAACAAACGGAACCACCGCATGGTTTCACATTCGCTTTTTCTTTCCGACAACTTCTTCATACACACGTACCGTAGCCTCGGCTATGCTGTCCCAGTTGTAATTCGTCAGGTCATAGCGCCGCGGTGTCAGATGCCGGTCAAGTTTCTCTCCGATTTTCGCGGCAAGGGCGTCGACGTCGCCCACCGGGAAGAAATCGTCGGGCGAAAGTTCCTTTATCCTGTTGGCGGGAATATCGCTCACCACCACGTCAAGCTCCTCGCTCATGGCCTCAAGCAACGCGATAGGCAGCCCCTCGTGGTACGACGGCAGCACGAAAAGCGCGGCATTATGTCCGAGCTGGTTGAGCTTTTCGCCCTTTATAAATCCTGTAAACACCACACCGGCTTCCTTTCCCGTATGCTTCAGCTCCTCACTGTACTGGTCGGGATGGTCGCTGTCGCCTGCAATCGCGAGCTTTATATCGCTGCGTCCGAGCCGCTTATAAGCTTCAATTAGGTCATGGAACCCCTTCTCCTTCACAAAGCGTCCTATCGTCACTATATATTTGCCCGGCTCGAGTCCGAGCGACTCTATATAGTCGGTTCCCGCCGGGGCTGTCGGACGGTTCACCCCGTTATATATCAGGTCGGTATCCCCACGTCCGTATTTCGTGCGCAAAATATCGGCAATCACAGTCGAGATAACTATGACTCGGTTGGAGAACCGTGTACCCCACCGTTCGCCCGTCTTGAGCACGGTTTTTGCCATACGCCCCCACTTACCGCGGTCATAGTCGGGACCATGGTTGGTCATCACCACCTTCATGCCGAGCAAACGCGCCAGCGGCACCATGATTGACGGGCCGATAGCATGCACATGCAGCACATCGGCTTTCATTCTGCGAGCCTTGATGACAGCTAAGAACGTATGTATGATAGCCTCGAAACTTTTCTTGCGCGGAGTATAGACATCGACAAGTTTCACCCCCTTGTACTCCTTGATTCGGTTATCGTCCGACACATAGCACCGACGACGTATCACCGTCACATCGTGTCCCATGGCCGCAATCCGCGGATACAGGTTCTCGCAATGCGTCTCCACTCCCCCCGATATATCGGGTATCCCCCGTGTCCCGGTAACAACTATCTTCATCGGCCGAGTAATTTTGTTATCAGTTCATTATAGCGCTCGGCAAACATCTCTTTGGTAAAATTAGCCTTAAGCCGCTGCTTGCTTCTGCGCCCCATTTCACGCCTCAGGGAGGCATCGGAGGCAAGTTCTACGATATGCCGTGCCATCGACACATAGTCGCCTGTGGCATCTATATATCCATTGTATCCATGCTCCACAAGCACTTCATTGTCGCCGACCGAAGTCGCCACTACGGGCATGTCGGCGTTCATTCCTTCCATTATGGAATTGCTTATCCCCTCGAACAGTGATGTCGACAGATAAATGTCGGCATTGCGGAGCTCTTCTGTTATATGGTCGGAATTTATAAGTATTCTGGTTATATCATTGATACCGGCTTCGCTGACCCATCCGCGCACCTGCGCCTCAAGTTCGCCGTATCCGATAATAGTGAACCTCAGTTTCGGAATGCCGCGCGCAGCCTCAGCCACCGCCCTGATGGCCGTATGATAATCCTTTTGCGCTACAAAACGTCCTACGGTTATGACATCTACCGTATCTTTTTCCGGACGTTCGCGGTAATCGTCAATAGGATCGAAGCAGTTGGGGATGACTTCAATTTTGCTTCTCTTGAAACCGGTAGCGGCAAAATGTCTTTTGCCTGATTCACAGTTGCTAACTGACGCCACACCTCCCCACCGACTCAATATCGCGTCGGCGATGTGCTTTGTAAGAGGCAGTTTTGAATTGCGGATGCCGGTCACCACACGTGTCGCAGTGCCGCGGCTTGCCCTTACGCTGTAATAATTGGCTGCCGTCAGATAGGAAAATATCAAATCAGGGGCCGCTGTTCTGATATATTGCCGGTATTGGGCAAGCCGCTCCTTTCTTTCTCCTACGAATTTCACGATGCTGACACCGGGCACAAGCATGTCGATATACTTCTCATGAACCTTTTCTCCATTAAGTATTATGAATGCGACATGATGACGGGGCGCAAGAGCGTTCGCCAACATGACAGCCTGCTTTTCAGCACCGCCACTGGTAAGATTCTTTACACAAATTCCTATCTTTGGCATTATTACATATCAATCTTGAGAAACAGTCGGGGTATTGCAAAACGTATAATATTATTACTCCATCCTGTAAGGCTGCACCCCGGTGCAGCCCTCATGCAGCCGTCAACGTCAGTTTTGCAATACACTCAAAAATAATTTATTGACGCTCGACAGCTCTCCGGCATCAGCGGCCGATGCAGTGGTAGGTGAATCCCTGCTGTGACATTTCGACGGGGTCATAGATGTTGCGCCCGTCGAGCACTATCGGAGTGCGCATCGCATGCTTCACGACGCCCCACGACGGCAGACGGAACTGCTTCCACTCGGTCAGCAGCAGCAGCGCGTCGGCATCAAGCACGGCGTCATACATATCCTTGGCATACTTGACTTTGTCGCCGACACGCCGACGGCACTCGTCCATCGCGATCGGGTCAAATACAACCACTTCGGCTCCGGCCTCGGTAAGTTTATTGATGAGCACAAGAGCCGTCGCTTCGCGCATGTCGTCGGTCTCGGGCTTGAATGCCAGACCCCACAGGGCTATGCGCTTGCCCCGGATTCCGTTCTCTCCACCCATCTCACGTTTCAGCTTCTCATAGAGTATGCCCTTCTGGCATTCGTTGACAGCCTCTACCGCCTTGAGCACGCGCATTTCATAGCCGTTGCGCTCGGCTGTCTTGATAAGCGCCTTGACATCTTTAGGGAAACAGGAACCTCCGTACCCGCAGCCGGGATAGAGGAACTTCGAGCCGATACGCACATCGGCGCCTATGCCTTTGCGCACCATATTTACATCGGCACCGACTATCTCGCACAGATTGGCAATATCGTTCATGAACGATATGCGGGTGGCGAGCATCGAATTGGCGGCATATTTAATCATCTCGGCCGACGGTATGTCAGTGAATATGATACGGTTGTTGGTAAGCATGAACGGGTGGTAGAGCTTCGCCATAAGTTTACGTGCGCGCTCGGAGTCAACACCTATCACCACACGGTCCGGGCTCATGAAATCCTTGATGGCAGCGCCCTCCTTCAGAAACTCGGGATTGGACGCCACGTCAAATTCTATCGTCTCGCCACGCGACGCGAGCTCGCCGTTGATGGCGTCGCGCACCTTGGCCGCCGTACCTACCGGCACCGTCGACTTCGTAACGAGTATAGTGTATTTCTTTATGTTACGGCCGAATTCACGGGCCACGTTGAGCACATACTGCAGGTCGGCCGAACCATCCTCGTCGGGTGGCGTGCCGACAGCGCTGAACACTATGTCGACATCATCAAGGCATTCGGCGAGCGACGTACTGAATTTCAACCGTCCCTCCTTGATGTTGCGTGTCACCATCTCGTCCAGTCCCGGCTCATAGATAGGTATCTCGCCCGCTTTGAGTCTGGCTATCTTGTTTGTATCAATATCTACACATGTCACGTTGACACCCATCTCGGCGAAACATGTTCCCGAGACGAGGCCAACGTATCCTGTTCCTACTACTGCTATATTCATGACTGCTGTAATGTGAATATGGTATGGTTAATTTTCTATTTCTGTTGTATCGTAAACTTTTTCCGGCGGCACAATCACTGCGCGCCATACTTCATGCTATTTTTTCGTCTTGCGCCGGCCGCCGTGGTGCTGGGCCGCTTTTTTCGCCGATGTGGCCGCAAGCGCCTGCTCCACGGTCACTGTCTTGCCCATGGCGTCCTCACCGCGTGCTGCTGCGTTTTCATCGACAATAGCGAAATCGAGCTGCTTTTTGTCGAGATTGGCACGGGCTACCCTCACCTTTATATTGTCGCCTAGACGATAACGGTGATTGTGTCGGCGTCCTACCAGGCAATAATTCTTCTCGTCAAGGTCATAGAAATCATCGGCAAGGTCACGCACGGGCACAAGACCCTCGCATTTGTTCTCGTTGATTTCCACATAGAGTCCCCACTCGGTCACACCCGAGATTACCCCCTCGTATTCCTCGCCCAGATGGTCGTTCATATACTCCACCTGCTTGTATTTGATTGAGGCGCGCTCGGCGTTGGCAGCTAATTGCTCCATGTCGGAAGAGTGCTTGCACAGCATTTCGAGTTTCTCGGCATTGACCGTGCGTCCTCCGGCCAGATATTTTTCAAGCAGGCGGTGCACCATCATGTCGGGATAGCGGCGTATCGGCGAAGTGAAGTGCGTATAGTAATCGAATCCGAGACCATAGTGGCCTATGTTGGTGGTAGTGTATATGGCTTTTGCCATCGAGCGTATCGCCAGCGTGGAAAGGAAATTTTCCTCCCCTTTCCCCTTGACATCGGCAAGCATGCGGTTGATTGATTTGTTGACCTCGCGCGGACTGCCGCTCGACTTCACTTTGTAGCCGAACGTGCGCGACAGCGTCGACAGGTCGGAGAGTTTGCCGGGGTCGGGCATGTCGTGAACGCGGTATACGAATGCTTTCGGTTTCTTCTTTCCCTGCGGCATTCCGATTGCCTGCGCCACGGTCTTGTTGGCCAGGAGCATAAACTCCTCTATAAGTTTATTGGCATCTTTCGACTCCTTGAAATATACTCCCGTAGGATGACCGTTCTCGTCGATGTCGAAACGCACCTCCATACGGTCAAACTCTACCGAACCCTCCTCATAGCGCTCCTTGCGCAATATCTTGGCGAGACGGTCGAGAGTGGTAAGTTCCTCGGCATAGTCCCCTTTGCCGGTCTCTATCACCTCCTGCGCCTCCTCGTAGCTGAAGCGCCGGTTGGAACGTGTCACCGTACGGGTGATATTGCTGTCGAGCACCTTGCCGTTGTCGTCCATCTTGAATATGCACGAGAATGTCAGCTTGTCCTCGTCGGGGCGGAGCGAACAGATACCGTTGCTCAGATGCTCGGGAAGCATCGGCACCACGCGGTCTACCAGATAGACCGATGTAGCGCGTTTCTGCGCCTCCTTGTCGATAATAGTATCCGGCTTAACGTAGTGGGTCACATCGGCGATATGCACCCCGATTTCCCATTTGCCGTCCTTGAGGCGGCGTATCGATAGGGCATCGTCGAAGTCCTTAGCGTCCTTGGGGTCGATGGTAAAGGTCGTGACATCGCGCATGTCAAGACGCTGTGCCACCACTTCGGGGGTGATGCCTGCGTCAATCTTCTGCGCGGCCTTGTCGACCGACTCGGGATATATGTACGGCAGTCCGAATTCAGCCATTATGGCGTTGATTTCGGCGTCGTTCTCACCCTTCTTGCCCAATATGTCGACTACCTCACCTTTCGGATTCTTGGTATCGTCGGTCCATTCGGTTATTCTCACCACAGCCTTGTCGCCCGTCTCTCCCCCCTTGAGCTTTGATTTGGGGATGAAGATGTCCGACGCAAGATACTTCGAGTCGGTGAGCAGATAGGCGAAATGCTTGTCGACTTTCAGCGTGCCGATAAACACCTGCGGCTTGCGTTCGATGATTTCAACGACTTCAGCCTCAGGCTCGGCACCGCGGCGGCGCGCGGCGATTGTGACGCTCACACGGTCGCCGTTGAGGGCGTGCATCGAGTTGCGTTCGGCTACGAAGATAGCCTCCTCGTCATCGTCGATGATTACCGAGTTCTTGCCGTTGCTGCGGCGTATGAATGTGCCGGTGGCGTAGCTCGAACGCGTGGGAGCCTTGTAGCGGCCGGGAGCGGTCTCCAGTATATCACCGTCAAACGCCAGCTCAGCCAGATAGAGAGCCACGGCACGCTGATTGATGGGCGTCGTGGCGTCGATAGCATGCGCCACCTGCTTGTAATTGAAGGTATTGTTACCTTGCTTGCTTATATACTCGTCAACTTGTGCGCGAAGGCGGTCGACTCCTTTTTTGGAATATGAACGAACCATTTTTCAGCTGTTTGTCTTAATTTGTGATATACTTAGTAATCCCTCTCCGCTTAGATAAACAAATTTAATTGCATCATGTTTGCTACAGGACTTGCAATATTCCGTAGCTTGCAGCCGAGCTGCTATATCAGCTACTATAGCTACTGTAGCTATTTTTAGCTATCTTAGCTACTTTAGCTATCTTAGCTACTTTAGCCAGTCAGCTACCCTGCGCTTACGCGTCGATATTGGCGTAGGTGGCGTTCTGCTCGATGAAGTCGCGGCGCTGAGCCACATCCTCACCCATAAGCATCGAGAATATGCGGTCGGCGGCGGCAGCATCGCTGATGGTCACCTGCTTGAGAAGACGGTATTGCGGGTCCATGGTAGTCTCGCGCAACTCCTGCGCGCTCATCTCACCAAGACCTTTGTAACGCTGCACCTTCACGCGGTCGCCGTTCTGCGCTATGCAGCTCTGGAGCTGCTGTTCATTCCAGCAATATTCGAGCACCTTGTTGCCGCGCGAACATTTGTACAACGGAGGCGTGGCGAGATACAGATAGCCCTGCTCGATAATCGGACGCATGCGGCGGAAGAAGAATGTCATCAGCAGCGTGGCGATGTGCGATCCGTCGACATCGGCATCGGTCATGATTATAATCTTGTGGTAAGCGAGCTTCGACAGGTTGGCTTCCTTGGAGTCCTCCTCAGTGCCGATAGTCACACGAAGCGCGCGGAACATATTGGTAATCTCCTCGTTGTCGAATATCTTGTGGTCCATCGCCTTCTCCACGTTAAGGATTTTACCGCGGAGCGGGAGGATAGCCTGGAAACGGCGGTCGCGGCCCATCTTTGCGGTACCGCCTGCCGAGTCTCCCTCGACGATGAAGAGTTCGCAATCCTCGGCCGTACGCGACGAGCAGTCGGCCAGTTTGCCGGGAAGTCCGCCCCCGTAGAGCGGCGACTTGCGCTGTATCTTCACGCGGGCGTTGTAGGCCGCATGACGTGCCTGGGCGGCCACTATCACTTTGTCGACGATAGTGCGCGCCTGCTTGGGATGCTCCTCAAGATAGTTGCGGAGTGTTTCCGACACCGCCGTCTGCACGGCACCGATTACCTCGTTGTTGCCGAGCTTGGTCTTGGTCTGGCCCTCAAACTGCGGCTCCATCACCTTGACCGACACCACAGCCGTAAGGCCTTCGCGGAAGTCCTCGGCCGAGATGTCTACCTTCACCTTCTCGAGCAGCTTGTTGTCCTCGGCATATTTCTTAAGCGTCTGCGTGAGTCCGCGGCGGAAACCGGTGAGGTGCGTTCCACCCTCTATGGTGTTGATATTGTTGACAAACGAATAGACGTTCTCGTTGTAAGTGGAGTTGTAGGTAAGAGCCACTTCCACAGGGATACCCTGGCGCTCGGTGCTCAGGTCGATGACGTCGTTGATGAGCGATTCTTTGTTGGAATCGATATACTCGACAAACTCGCGAAGACCCGTCTCCGAGAAGAACTCTTCGAATTTCGGATTGCCCTCGGCATCAAGCTGGCGGCGGTCGGTAAGCGACAGATGTATGCCCGCATTAAGGAACGCAAGGTCGCGCAGACGGTTGGCGAGCGTCTCGTAATCATAAACCGTGACGGTAAATATCGACGCATCGGGACGGAATGTCACCGACGTACCAGTAGTGTCGCTCTCGCCTATCACCATAAGCTCCGTAGTCGGTTTGCCGCACGAATATTCCTGGGCGTATATCTTGCCTCCGCGGCGCACCTCGGCACGCAAATAGGTCGAAAGCGCGTTGACGCATGACACACCCACACCGTGCAGACCGCCCGACACCTTGTAGGAACCCTTGTCGAACTTACCGCCCGCGTGAAGCACCGTCAGCACCACTTCAAGAGCGCTTTTATGCTCCTTTTCATGCATATCTACAGGAATACCGCGTCCGTTGTCAACCACCGTGATTGAATTGTCCTCATTGATTGTCACCTCGATATGGGTGGCATAACCGGCCAAAGCCTCGTCTATCGAGTTGTCGACAACCTCATATACCAAGTGATGGAGACCTTTCGCACTTATATCACCGATATACATCGCCGGACGCTTGCGCACGGCTTCCAGACCTTCCAGCACTTGAATATTACTCGCGCTATATTCCTCTACTTCTTCTGACATAATGTTTTTTAAATTGTATTTGCAGTTTTAATTTCTCAAAACGGCTTCGGGGGACAGGCGCCCGGGCATCTCTCACGCCCTATAAGCCTAATTTCAAGGCTTAAGCCGCCGATTGGCCATACAACCCGTTCAGAGCCGCATATCAGCCGGAGCCGTCAGTCCGACAAGACGCATTCCGCCCTGTCTTAAACCATGCAAAAATACGAAATTTCCCCCACTTTTCCAAATATTTTTTATCACCCGGCACCATATTTCAAAAACAGCCCGAACTACAACAAAAGGTCCGGATTCTTTTCGGGCCTTTCATTATAAAATACATCCTTATGACGCTGTCAATAAGAATTTTACCTAAATATTTTAGCCGAGTTGGGAGAGCACGCGGCGTATCTGCTCGTAGGTGGTGAGGCGGGTAGGCACGAGGGGAAGGCGCAGCTCGTTTTCTATCATGCCCATCGCATGCAGCACGCATTTCACTCCTGCCGGGTTGCCGTCGACGAAAAGCAGTTTGAACAGCTCGGTGAAGCGGTGGTGTATCTGGAGCGCCTTTTCATAGTCGCCTTCGCGGGCGAGTCGCACCATTTTTGAAAATTCTCTGGGAAAGGCATTGCCTATCACCGAAATCACTCCGACAGCACCGAGCGTAATCAACGGGAACGTTATGCCGTCGTCGCCCGATATCACCATGAAGTCCTCAGGCTTGTTCTTGATTATCTCGTCCATCTGCGAGATATTGCCCGACGCTTCCTTCACTCCGATGATATTCTCGAAATCCCGGGCAAGACGAAGCGTAGTCTCGGCTGTCATGTTCACGCCCGTGCGGCCGGGCACGTTGTAAAGTATTACAGGCAGCGGCGAACGTTTTGCAATCTCTTCATAATGGCGGTAAATGCCCTCCTGCGACGGCTTGTTGTAATACGGCACCACCGACAGCACGGCGCTGAAGTCTTTCAGATCGGTCGTCTCGAGCTCATGCGCCACGGCCATGGTGTTGTTGCCGCCCACACCGAGCACAAGAGGCACACGTCCCGCCACGCGCTGCGCCACATATTCGCGCACCTGACGCTTCTCTTCAGCGTCGAGCGTCGGCGTTTCGGCCGTAGTTCCGAGCACCACGATATAGTCTATCGAATTTTTTATCTGATACTCCAGCAGGCGTCCGAGCGCCTCGAAGTCTATACTTTTGTCTTGTCGGAATGGTGTGACCAGTGCCACTCCCACCCCTGCGAGGTTAATGCGTGCCATATTCTTATATCTGACTGCAAAGCTACGAAAAATCATGTTTTTTCGCAATACTCCACTGATTTTATTTTCTTGAAAAACACTTTTCGGTGTCAATTTGTTATTATGGCAAACATTAAAACTGATATTGACCATGAATGATTTTTTTGAGATTATCAAAGGCACGAAACCTGTTTTGGTTGATTTCTTTGCCACATGGTGCGGCCCTTGCAAGATGCAGTCGCCCATCCTTGACCAGGTGAAAGAGAAAGTCGGCGATGATGCCACTATCGTGAAAGTAGATATTGACCGCAACCGCGAACTCGCCATGAAATACCGCGTGCAGTCGGTGCCGACACTGATTCTGTTCAAGGACGGCGAACCGGTATGGCGCACGGTAGGCGTACAAAGCTACGACCTGCTTACAGCCAAAATCTATGAGCACATACCCACCAAAAGCGACGAATAGCGGTGTATGCGTCACGCATCAGTCTTACATCAACTAAAAATATACAAATATTATGAATACAGCAGAAAAACTTCAGGCAGCAATCTCAGGCGAGGCACGTCCGGTACTTGTGGAATTCTACGCCGACTGGTGTCCCCATTGCCAGCGCATGATGCCGATTGTCGACCAACTCAGGCAAGAGGTCGGCGGCAAAGCCGACATAATCCAGATTGACGGCGACAAGAACCCTGACCTTATGGAAAAATATCACGCACGCGTCTATCCCACCTGGATTCTTTTCAAGGACGGACAGGAAGCATGGCGCGACAGCGGCGACAAACCGCTCAGCGAACTTAAAGACATGATTGACAGGTTTGCTTAACCTATCTTTATAATTCCCACGTGTCAATGCGGCATTCATTATGAGTCATGCGCCGCCTACGGTGGCGATGTCACAGAAGATACCGTAAAACTAATACTTTATTAATCTGTACTATTTGACACACACTCTGACAATTAAGGTTGGACCGCCCAACGGGTGATCCAACCTTATACTTTTTCGAGAACTCCGATAACTCTGAGTTCTCGGAGTTCTCTGAGCTCTCTGAGTACTCCGAGCCGACTACATGCAGAACGCAAGCACCAGACCCTGCGCCGCAACCACACGGAGGAACATCGTCAACGGATACACCGTCGAATATGCCACGGCGGGAGCGTCATTGCCGGTGGAGTTGTTGGCATAGGCAAGTGCAGGGGGGTCGGTACAGCCGCCAGAGAACAGACCCATGATGGTCAGGAAGTTTATTTTGTACACTCCGCGGGCTATGAATCCGACTATCACAAGCGGGATAAGCGTGATGATGAAGCCCCAGATTACCCACCACATACCGGTTTCGTTGAACACCTTTTCGACAAAATGGTCGCCGGCCGCAATTCCAACCGACGCGAGGAAGAGGCATATACCGAGTTCGCGCAGCATCATCGAAGCCGAGGTGGAGGTATAGGTGACAAGTTTGAATTTATATCCGAAGCGGCTGAGCAGGATTGCCACGACGAGCGGACCGCCTGCCAGGCCGAGCTTCATGCCCATGCCCACGTTGATGGAGCCGAGCAGTATACCGAATATTATACCTACGAATATCGTGACGAGGTTAGGCTGGTTGAGACGCTTCATCGAGTTGCCGAGTTTGGTGGCGAGGCGCTCAATGTCGGCAAGCTGCCCTACCACAGTGAGGCGGTCGCCCATCTGAAGACGAAGCCCCGGCGATGCAAGCAGGTCGACGCCGGCACGGTTGACACGTGTAGCGTTCAGGCGATAACCGTTGTGCAGGCGCAGGGTACCGAGTGCCACGCCGTTGTATTCGCTCTTTGTAATCAGTATGCGGCGCGACACCACTTCGCTCGGTGTCACGGCATCCCAGTCCATCTCTATCTCATTGCCGAGCACGGCGGCGAATTTGGGTAAATCCTGCGACGACATCACAAGCAGCAGCTTGTCGCCGTTGTGTATCTGCGTCTGCGAGGTGGGAATCACAATCTTTCCGTCGGCGCCCATCAGACGCGACACCACGAAGTTGCAGGTTATCACATCGTGCAGCTTAAGCAGCGTCATGCCGTCAAGACGTTCGTTCTTGACCTCAAACGATGTTATATAAGGCTTGAGCTGCGACTCCTCACGCTCCTTGTTGATGGCGGCAATCTCGTCGTCAACCTTGATGCGGAACGCCCATTTGATAATGAACATAGCAAGGATGATACCAACCACGCCAAGAGGATAGGCGGCTGCATATCCGCGAGCCATAGTGTCGACAGCCTCCGGCGCGCCGACAGTCTGCTGCGCGGCAGCCAGACCCGGGGTGTTGGTGACGGCTCCCGACATCACGCCCACAAGCTGGTCCATCGTGGTATTGTCATCAGTAAGATAGTAGATTGCAAGCACAATTGCCACATTGAGCGCCACGCCCAATACCGCGAGCATGTTGAGCCTTATGCCTCCCTCCTTGAACGAGGAGAAAAACGCCGGACCCACCTGGAGACCGATTGCGAATATGAACAGTATCAGTCCGAACTCCCTCAGGAATTTTATCACGTTGGCATCGGCCGTGTAGCCGAACTGACCCAATAAAATACCCACAAACAACACGAAGGTGACGCCCAGCGACACACCTCCGAACTTGATTTTGCCCAGCAGAATACCGGCAGCGATGACGAACGAATACAATATTATCGTACTCGCCAAACTGACGCTTCCGGGCGACAATAATTCTTTAAAAACCTCCATACAAGTCTTTTATAGCAATTTTTACCTTATTCATCGCTTTAGAATGCAAAAATGCATACACGACTGTATTTTTGCATATTTATACATCTATCGAAAAACAACTGCAAAGTTAAGCATTTTTCCATTATCCGCTCAAAATTTTTACAGTATTTTTTTGTCACGTCCGACAATCCTCTATTTCGGTATCAGCCTGGAAAGGGGACGTATTTTTCCTATTTTTAGAAATTTTGATGCAATTGCGATATTTTTTTGAATTATTGGTGGATTTGGGGTTGTTTTTTTATCGCGCGCAATCTATTTTTGCATCACCTGACATGAATTATCAATCTTTTTCCAAAAAATATACCATCATGAAACACTATGCAATGATAACGGTGCTTGCGGCCGCAGCCGCTACCGCATCGGCCGCAGCCCCCGCAACATTCGCCAGAGTCGGCAACGCCCCGGAGTCGGAACAGGAATTTTTCCCCGGCACCCACCGTGCGCGTCCGGTGCTCGGCGCCTATACCAACGCTACAATGATGGGCGTCTTTGCCGGCGGACAGGACATCGGCTCGTCAACCGACAATTTCACTCCCGCCGATACCCGCTGGGGCGACCTCGGCGACGGCACTTTCGCCAACCCGGTCATCGCAGCCGACTATTCCGACCCGGAGGTCATACGTGTAGGCGACAAATACTATCTCACCTGCTCCGAATTCCACTTCATGGGCATTCCTATCCTCGTGTCCGACGACATGGTCAACTGGGAGCTGCTCACTCAGGTATACACCTCGATGGGGGGATACGACAGCATCAACCGCTATGGCGACGGCTCATGGGCACCGTCGCTGCGCTACCACGACGGCCGCTTCTATCTCTATTTCTGCACGCCAAACGACGGTCTGTTCATGACATCGGCCGCCGACCCCGCCGGTCCGTGGGAACCGCTGCACCAGGTGAAGAAAGTAAGCGGCTGGGAAGACCCGTGCCCTATCTGGGACAATGAAGGCAACGCGTGGCTCGGGCGCAGTCAGCTCGGCGGAGGCCCGATAATCATACACCGCATGAGCCCCGACGGCAAGACCCTTCTTGACGACGGACGCGAGGTGTACAACGGTCCCACCGCCGAGGGTACCAAACTTTTCATCAAGGACGGATATTTCTACCTCAGCATACCTGAAGGGGGCGTAGGCGGAGGCTGGCAGACAGTGGGCCGCGCCAAGGACATCTACGGTCCCTACGACATGCGCCGCGTGCTCGAACAGGGTGCCACCCGTGTCAACGGCCCGCATCAGGGCGCGCTGGTCGACACTCCCGATGGCGAATGGTGGTTCTACCACTTCCAGAGCACAAGCCCGCTCGGCCGCGTGACACACCTGCAGCCTGTCACCTGGGTCGACGGCTATCCCGTCATCGGCGAGGACTATGACGGCAACGGCATCGGCGAACCGATGAAAATCGTAAAGAAGCCCTCAATCGCCTCATCGTCCAAACCGCACACAGTCGCCACGTCCGACAACTTTGACAACGGTTTGGGCAACCAATGGCAGTTCAACCACAACCCCGACATGTCGCGCATTTCTGTCACCGACGGCCAGCTTGCTATCCGTCCCGCCAAATCGGCATCCCTGCGCGAGGCTCCCAACATGCTGACGCAGAAAATGATGGGCTATTCCGGTGAAGTAACCGTAAAACTCGACTGCTCCAACCTCGCCCACGACGACCGCGCCGGACTGCTTTGCATCGGCAACAAGACCGTAGGCTTCGGCATCCGCAACACCTACGGAACCATGCTGATATGCACCGACATAAACGGCACATTAAAGGCCTTAGCACGCGGCGACAACAACGTATGGCTCCGTTTCACCTACGACACGACGAAATCGACCGTCCAACCCTGGTACAGCCTTGACGGCGTGGAGTTCAAGAAAGCCGGCGACGCTTTCGAAATCGGCGAAGGTGACTGGAAAGGGGCGCGCTTCGGTCTGTTCGCATTCTCGAAATCGGGCGATGAAAACTCCGTCGCACTGTTCGACGATTTCAAATACGTAACCGACCATATCTCCCACAAATAATAACGTTGCGAGCATGAAAAGACTGACAATACTCATCGCAGGCGTCGCCGCCGCACTTTCAGCCGGCGCCGAGGGGTGGAACGAGATGGCCATTCTCGCGCGTCCCGACGGAAACGGTGGTCTGAGCTACGACTACGACAACCTCATACAGCGCACGGCGCTCACCAACTCGCTGTTTTTCGACTACAACAACGACGGCAACCTCGACCTGCTCATCATGGCGTCGGGAGCCGACTGGCGCACCCCGCGCGACACAAAGTTCCTTCTTCTCTACGAAAATCTCGGACCTGAGGCCGACTATGCCATGCGCCGTGTGCCCGACTCACGCACCGGGTTCATACAGGCTGCCGACGAGGCATGGCTCAACCCCGTGACAGTCGGCGATGTCAACGGCGACGGCTACACCGACATCGTGACCATGACCTACCGCGGCGACCGCTGCATCGACCTCTACCTCAACAACGGGGGCGACGGCTCGTTCACACATTCGGTCATCGACAACAAAGCCATGACCAACGGGGCCGTGACACTCGGCGACATCGACGGCGACGGAAACCTCGACATTCTTGCCAACGGCTGGAGCGCAGACTCCAACGTAAAAGGGATGGCTATATACCTCGGCCATGGCGACGGCACTTTCACCAAGACCGCACCCTCGCCGCTATGGGGCACATTCGAGGGGCACTCCACCCTCGCCGACATCAACGGCGACGGCACGCTCGACATCATCATGACAGGCCACGGCGACAGCTGGTCGCGCCACGCCAAGATATTCATCAACACTCCCGGCGCCGACGGCAACCCTCAGTTTGAACTTGTCGACTCCGACAAGAGCGGACTCACACCCCTCAACCTCGGCGACGTGCTTGCCGCCGACTTCAATGCCGACGGCCTCACCGACCTCGCGCTGTGCGGCAACGACGGCAACGCCACCGGCGTACGCATGTTCTATCAGAATCCCGACGGCACATTCACCCTCGACACCACCCGCCCGATAGTACCTGTCAACACCGACGGCGGCATCAACATGGCCGACTGGGACGCCGACGGCAACATGGACATCATCGTGGGCGGCTACATCGGCACCGACGCTCCGCAGGGGTGCTACTCGACTCCGCTCCGCATCTACCGCAACACTTCCGACGCCAACCGCCGACCCGACGCTCCCGCCACCGTGACCGCCCGTCAGGCCGGCGACTTCATTGAAATCACATGGAGCGACGGCAGCGACGACGTGACGCCCGCGCAGGCTCTCCGCTACAACATATTCGTGCGCAACGACGCCACCGGCGAGACATTCTGCGTCATTCCCGCCGACATCAGCAACGGCAACCTCAAAGTAGGCACCGACCTTGCCACGAGCATAAGCGGCATGCGTAAATCATTCCGTATCCGTCCGTTCGGCGACGGCACGTACACCGTCGGCGTGCAGACTCTCGACCAGTCGTTCGCCCCGAGCGCTTTCACCACCGCCAAGATTGATGTCGCCGGAGTCAGTAATGTCAGTAATGACAACGACGAAGCCCGTATCATCGTCGACGGACTGACCGTAACCGTCACCTGCCCCGGCGTCGAAGGTGACAGCGACATTTTCATATACCGTCCCGACGGAAGCCGCTGCGCCGTCACGTGCACCGGGCTGCCCGTCACACTCCCGGCTCCCGGAATATACATCGTAGCCCCGGCGGCCAACAATCACTCGATGCTTACACCTCGTAAAATAGCCCTGCGCCGATAGCGGCAGGATTTAATTATACACAACAATGCAACGTATCACATTTCTCGACTATACACGCGCCATAGCATGCATCCTTGTCATGCTCGTGCACGCCAGCGAATGCTATTATATATTCAGTGACACCGAAACCATGCTTGCCGACGAGAGTTCGCGCCTGTGGGTATCGATTTACGACGGATTCTCACGCATGTCGGTACCCCTGTTCATGATTGTCTCGGCATTCCTTCTCGCTCCGATTAAGGAAGGCGAAAGCGCTTTCACCTTTTACCGCAAGCGCTTCATACGCATTCTGCCCCCGTTCTTCCTGTTCATGATTCTGTATGCGGTGCTACCCGTGGCCTGGGGACAGATTGACGCCGCCACCGCTCTTGAGCAATTAGTCTACGTTCCGCTCAATTTCCCGATGACGGCGGGGCATCTGTGGTTCATCTTCCCGCTCATAGGGTTGTACCTGTTCATTCCCGTCATTTCACCGTGGCTCAGGAAGGTGGGACGACGCGAGGAGAAATTCTTCATCATCCTGTTCCTCATCTCCACCTGCATGCCTTACCTTAATTTCTTCGTCGGCGAAGTTTGGGGCCAGTGCCTGTGGAACAGCTACCACACCCTATGGTACTTCTCCGGTTATCTTGGCTACCTCGTGCTGGCGCACTATATCCACCGTCATCTCACGTGGGGCACACGCCGCCGCATCGTTATCGGAAGCATAGCCATGACAATCGGAGCCGTAATCACAATCCTCTCATTCTATATACAGACACCCGCCGGAACCGTAGTCTATACCCCGACAGCCGAATTAGGCTGGTCGTTCTGCACCATCAACTGCGTGCTGCTTACCTTCGGAGCATTCCTCCTGCTGAGCTGCATCAAGCGTCCGGTACGCATCATCACCGAAATATCCAAACTATCCTACGGCATGTACCTGATGCACATATTCTGGCTCACGCTCTGGGCATCATTCATCCCCAAGCATACAGACCTCCCTGTTGCCGTCGAAATCCCCCTGATAGCGATAGCCACCTACCTCACGAGCATGCTCGCCACCAAACTCCTCTCCCTCCTCCCCGGCAGCTACTACACCGTAGGCGTAAAACCCACCCCCGCACCCAAAACCCGCGCCCTGACATAGCGACAGAAGTCGCGGCAAATTGTATCGACGCGATTTACTTAAGCTGAGCTGATAGGGGCGGGGGCGTCTCGCCCCCGTGGTATTATCCTTACATGCTGGAAGTTACCACGGGGGCGAGACGCCCCCGCCCCTATCTATGCACTTTAATTTGGGTATACCTGTACCGTTACAGCTTGAGGTCGGTTTTGTTTTTGCGGGAACGGCGGCTGCGGAGGTGCAGGTGGAGCGACAGGCGGTTGATGACGGCACGCAGACGCAGGAGCCAGGGTGACGGTGCCGACGAAATGTCGCTCGCCAGCGGGTCGGAGAATGACTCGACGGGTGTTTCGTCGCCGAACTGTTCGGGATAGATGACAATGATATTGTTGCGGGCGAAGTTTTTCTGCATGAAGCCGGGCATCTCGGCCATGTCGGAGGAGAATGATACCGAAGCCGGACGCGCGCCTATCACTACAAATAGGTCATCGTCAAGCACATGCGTCGACAGCAGCAGGAAGTCGTCGCGGTCGTCGACCTGGCGGTATTCGCTGCGTATGGTGAAACGGTCGCGCCGCAGAACGCCGGCAATCACGCGGCGGCTGTCGTTGTTGCAGCAGAATATGATGCGGCATCCGAGCTCGCGGGCAAGATTGCCCAATGTATGCAGCCAGCGCGTGAACCCTGTCTCGAATTCCGCTTTCGGCGGCACGTACACCACTATTCGCGTGACAGTGTTCGGCGGTATGTAGCATCGTGATATGACCACCATCTTGTTGGTCAGTTTGAGCAGCTGCTCGGTCTTTCCTCCGAGGAAAGTGTCAATCACCGTCGACTTGCGGTGCATACCGATGAACACTTCGTTGATGTCGCGTTCCTCGATGGTGTTGACCACGCCGGTGACTGTATTGAGGTCATAGCGTTCGATAGTCGACAGTTCGCTACCGGCAGCTGCGGCGGCCTTGACCGAAATATCGAGCACATTGCGTGCCAACGCCTTGGCCGCAGGAGTGTTGTCGTTGCGCACATTGATGGCGAACAGGGTATCGAGAGCGCTCCTTTTCACCGGACGCGACAGCAGGGCAAGTTCCACGAGGCCGCCGGCGGTCAGGGGATTGGAAACGGCAATGAGCGTGTGCGACGAATGGCGCGTAGCCTCCTTCTGCTGCCCCACCTCGCTCTCGACCATCTGCAGTTTGACGCGGGCAGCCGCACGCGTCGTCACAATCGGCGCAATGGCGCAGGTGACGAGTATTACGAGCACCGTGCCGTTGAGAATCGTCTCGTCCATCATGCGCGAACCGTCGGGAAGCACCATGTTGTACCCTATCGTCACGACAGCCAGCGCAACGGCGGTATGAGCCGTCGTAAGCCCGAACATGATGCCGCGCTCGGCTCCGTTCATCCGGTATATCTTCTGCGCACCCCATGCCGCAAGCCATTTGCTGGAAAGCGCGATGACGAGCATAACCGCGGTCACCCACAACGTCTCGGCATTGCCTATGACGCGCACGTTGATCATCATGCCGACCCCTATCAGGAAGTATGGTATGAAAAGTGCGTTGCCCACAAACTCGATGCGGCTCATCAGCGTGGACGAGGTAGGAATGTAGCGGTTGAGCACCAGTCCGGCGAAGAATGCGCCGAGCACCGCCTCGAGTCCTATCAGTTTGGCCACGAGAGCCGACAGGAACACCATCGCGAGCACGAACACATATTGCGTGACATTGTCGGAATATGTCTTGAAGAAATATCGCGTGAGCCGCGGATAGAGATAAAGCACTGCCGCGCAATACAGTACGAGCTTGCACAGCAGCCACGCCACCGACGCGCTCTCGAAGCGGCCCACCTGATGTATATTGACCGCGGCACCGAGCACGAGCAACGCGCCTATCACAGCGATGATGGTACCGACAATCGAAATCAGCACCGCCGGCGACTTCGTGATGCCGAAACGTGCCGTGACCGGATATGCTATCAGCGTGTGCGACGCATACATCGACGCTAACAGTATCGACGTAAGCCAATCAATCCTAAGCAGATACACGCTCGCCACGGCGCCCATGACCATAGGTATGACAAACGTGAGCGCGCCGAACACAAGTCCGCGCTTCAGATTGAGTTTCAGGTGATACATATCTATCTCTATGCCGGCCAGGAACATAAGGTAGAGCAGACCCACCTCTCCGAAAATCTCGAAACTCGAATCGTCGGCGAGGATATTGAACCCGAAAGGCCCGACGACCACTCCCGCCACTATCATGCCTATGATATGCGGTATCTTGAGTTTGTTGAGAAGCACAGGCGCCATCAATATTATCACCAGCACGATAAGAAATATCGCCACCGGATTGCTGACAAGCGCTGTCGAGAGTAACATCATGGTCGGTTCAAGATATTGAAATTGTTATAGTTTGTTTCTTACAGTTTTATGTACGGTTGAGTACCGAGGCATACACCTGCGCGGTCATTGCGGCAGTATTTTCCCACGAGAAGTCGGCGAGACGGCGTGTTCCGGCAGCCGTCAGACGCGTCCTCTCCTCGGGATTTTCTATGATTTGCGTTATCGAGGCGGCTATGTCGGCCGGGTCGTCGGGGTTGAAATAAAGGGCTGCGTCACCGGCTATCTCGGGCAGACATGAGGCGTCACTCAGAGCCACGGGAGTTCCGGCGGCAAACGCTTCAAGTATAGGCATTCCGAATCCTTCGAGCTTGGAGGGGAATACGAAACACTCCGCCCCGGCATAGAGCGGCCCGAGCTGCGCGGTTGAAAACAGATGCTGCTCCACTCGCGAGGACAATCCGGCGGCGCCGATAGCACGGCGCTCGTCGGCCGTAAACGGTCGTCCGGTGCACACGAGCCGGATATCGCGGTCACGTTCGGCCACGATGGCAAACGCCTTGAGCAATGTGTCAAAATTTTTATATCCTCCCCGTTTGCCGACAAACAGCACATAGCGTCCGTCGACCGGTGCAGCGGCTTTCCCGGCCGGTGATACAGGAGTGAATCCGTGGTATATCACCGTGATGCGTCTCTCGTCGATGCCATAGTATTGCACCATGTCGTTTTTGGTGGCGTTGCTGATGGCAATGAGCGCGTCGGCATGCATTATGCAGTTGTCGATATCGTCGATGGCGCGGGCGCTGAACCATCCGGGCAACCGTTTGTGGATAAGGTCGTGGACGGTGAGCACCACAGGCTTGTCGTTGTAGCGCGGATAGGCTGTATTGTAATCTGTGGGATGAATTATGTCATATTCGCCACGTTTCATGATACGGCGGTCGAAGAAACCGTTGATTTTCCTATACAGTTTCCTGTGGTCCGGCACATGGCGCAACGACAGACACCTGCGCCGGCAAGCAAGCTCGCGCAGATACATGTTCTCGCTCGCCCGCACGCCGAGGACGGGAGTCACCGTGTCAGGCAGATGGTTGAGAAGCTCCACGAAATAACGTGAGATGCCGCCGATTGTCTGACGCGAGAATATGGTGCTGTCATAAAATACCTTCATTCACAGATTACAATTTAGAGAGTGTTTGGATTTAAATCAAATTAAGACTGAGAGGATTTTTTGAGGGAATTCCGCGAGTTGAAGAAGGAGCATAGCGAGCTATGCGACTGATGAAACTTGGCGGAATTAACCAAAAAAGGCCTCAGGATTAATTTGAAGTTTTTCCTTGCATTCTCTTCTATTGTTAATACGGTTTAAATTCAAACACTCTCTTAAGGATAAAGTACCTGAGGAAGTAGCAAAATTTGTTTTCCGCGGTTAAAAACCGCGGCTACTAAACCGCATCAAATGGTTATCTGCAAAGTAGTAGCCGCGGTTTTTAACCGCGGTTTGGAAATCGAAATTTTGATACATCCACATACAAATAACGGTGTGCAATTACTTTTTGAACGCGCCTTTGCGGAGCATGTACTGCGCGATCTGCACGGCATTGAGCGCGGCGCCCTTCTTTATCTGGTCGCCTACCACCCAGAATGACAGTCCGTTGGGGTTTGTCAGATCCTGACGTATGCGGCCTACATAGACGGGGTCTTTGCCGGCGATGTCGAGCGGCATCGGATATTTGTTTTCCTTCGGAGCGTCGACCACCACGACACCTTCGGCGTTGGCAAATGCCTCGCGGGCCTGCTCCACGCTCACGGGGCTTTCGGTCTCGACCCAGATAGCCTCGGAGTGTGCGCGCATCACGGGCACGCGCACGCACATGGCGCTGACATCGAGGGCGGGAGCGTGCATGATTTTCTTCGTCTCGTTGTACATCTTCATCTCCTCCTTGGTGTAGCCGTTGTCCTGGAACACGTCGATGTGGGGGATGACATTGTAGGCGAGCTGGTGGGCGAATTTCTTTACGGTAGGCTGTTCGCCGGCGCCGAGCTGACGGTACTGCTCTACGAGTTCGTCCATCGCTGCCGCACCCGCGCCGCTGGCAGCCTGGTAGGTGGCGACATGCACGCGCTTGATTGGCGTAAGGTCATTGATGGCCTTGAGTGCTACGACCATCTGTATGGTGGTGCAGTTGGGGTTGGCGATGATATTGCGGGGAGTATCGAACGCATCGTCGCCGTTGACTTCAGGCACGACCAAAGGCACGTCGTCGTCCATGCGGAATGCGCTCGAATTGTCAATCATCAGTGCGCCGTGGGCGGTGATGACAGGAGCATATTGTTTTGATACTCCGGCACCTGCCGAGGTGAAAGCAATATCTATATCCTTGAAATCGTCGGGGTTTTCACGAAGTTCCCTGACGACATATTCTTTTCCTTTAAAAGTATAACTGCGGCCGGCCGAGCGGGCTGAGCCAAACAATACGAGGTTGTCGATGGGAAAGTTCTGCTCATCGAGCACACGGAGAAATTCCTGACCGACGGCGCCGCTTGCGCCTACTATTGCTACATTCATTTTAAGTAATAACTAATAATACATTAAATTTTAGCCACAAAAATACTCATTTCATAACTATTTTCAAAATTTTCGCGCCCCGAACCTTTCATTCTGTCATTTTCATAACCGACCGAGAGTTGTCATATCCATTGTAGGGACGCCCGGTCTGTGCAATGCGGTTCAAATAACGGAGGGCTTTCAGCCCTCCGTTAGCGAACTATATTCCTTATTTGAACCGCATTGCCCGGTCGGTGCGTCCCTACTGGTGACTGCGTCATAATTAGCTGCTTATGAGATTAATATAAGCGCTTATATCAAAAACGGCACATTACTTCCATTACGAGCTTGTCGTGGTCGGAAACGGGGATTACGGCATTGTCGTGATAGAAATATTTCTCATAGTTGACGCGCAACTCAATGTAGCGTGTGGTACCGAATCGCAGGGTCGTGCCAAGTGTCATGCGGTGGCGCTCGGGCTGCGTGGCTTCGAGCAATCCGTCGGAGTTCTTTATGCCGTTGGAGTGTTCCCCCATGTAATCGTAACGGCCGAGAGCCGCTATCGATGTAAGTTTATGGCGCAACGGGAAACGGCGCGATATGAATGAGTTGACGATATTGAGTCCGTCAAATGCGCCGTGCCTGTAATTTTTACGCAGATACTCGGCCTCGGCCTGCCACAGTCCGTCGTCATATCCGACTGCTCCGTTCCACATCATGATGCTGACATCCTCGGGGCGCGACTTCTGGCAACTCGCCTCAAGCGTAAGCACCCGTGCTATACGGGTTGTGGCCTTCAGCGAGAAGTTGAATGTCTTTGTCCAGTAATCCTTCTGATTGGTAAGCCCCGAACCGTTGAACACGCCACCCTGCAGCGTCAGCGGCATGTTGCCTTTTACGGTATACTGGAGGGCGAGTCCCACGTCACGCACATTGCCTCCATATTTGGCCACAAAAGAGCGGTTGGCAAACAGCTGCTGGTGAGGGGCGCGGTGCGCGTCGATTGTGAAAGGCACGCGCATCTGTCCGACAGTAACAGTAAACGGGATTGCCTCAGGCACATAACGCACGTAGGCGTCGAGCATCTTGATTTTACCTTCGTCGCACAGGTCAATTTCGGCCTTGTACTCGAATTCGGGCACAACGGTACCTGACAGGCTTACTCGCGCATTCCTCACGCGGAAACGACTCGCGCCGTTGTCGGTGTCAAGCTCATAGTCGGTACGTATCGTACCGTTGACCTTGGGGAACCATTCAGGCAACCGGAACGCAGGCCGCAGTTCGGCTGCCGGCACTGTTGTCGCACAACTGTCGGCCGGCGCTGTCGCTGCCACTGACAGCGACAATGCGGCCATCACACCCGTTATTATTTTTCTCATCACCGCCATCACCTTTATTTGTATGTGTCGGCAATGCGGTATATTTCCTCGAATATGCGGCGGTCGGCGTCGGTAAGCTGTTTATGGCGGCGCACCATCACACGTTCGGCAATGTCGAAGAATTTCGACAGCTGCACGTCGTTGAATCCGGCGGCTCCGCCCTCGCTGAACGACGGGATGAACGTGCGCGGGAATCCGGCGCCGTGGATATTGCATCCCACACCTACCACCGTGGCCGTATTGAACATAGTGTTGATGCCGGCCTTGGAGTGGTCGCCCATGATAAGGCCGCAGAACTGCAGGTCGGTACGCTGGAAACGGTGCGTGGGATAATTCCACACACGCACTTTCGAGTAGTCGTTCTTAAGATTTGACGCCACGCAGTCGGCTCCGAGATTGCACCATTCACCTACGACGGCATTGCCTAAGAATCCGTCGTGCGCCTTGTTGCTGAATCCGAATATCACGGCATTGTTGAGTTCGCCGCCCATCTTGCTCCAGGGGCCGACCGTCGTGGCCGGATATACCTTCGTGCCCATGTTGAACACCGCATGCTCGCACAACGCCACAGGGCCACGCAGGCAGCACCCTTCCATTACTTCGGCATCCCGGCCGATATACACCGGGCCGTTCTTGACATTGATAATCGCTCCCTCCACCACGGCACCGGGAGCTATATAGATGCGCGGACGTCCGCCGGCATCTTTGGCGTCGCCTATAAGCGTATTTGACTGAGAGAGGGCGCAACTGTCGCTCAGGTCAAGCACAGCGAAGTCTTTCTCTATCTGAGCGCCGTTATTCAGGAACACATCGTAGACATAGTGTATTGCCGTCAGGTGGCCGTTCCATTGCTTTTCCGCACGGCATTCTCCCGATTTGAATGACTCCAAATCGCCGCGAAATGCTACACGTTCACCGTCGCAGCATAATGACTCGCCTTCACCAAGCGACATGACAGCCTCACGGAATGCATCGGAATAATCGGGCACGACATGACCTGCCACAAACAGATTGTCGCCGCCGGCATCAACCGACGCGTAATATTTCTCCGAAAGATAACCGACGGTGAGATAAGAGTAACTACCGGGGACAACTTTTTCCCATTTCTCACGTATAGTGGTAATGCCGACGCGAAAATCGGCGACAGGGCGCGTAAATGACAGGGGAAGCAGATTTTCCCTCACTTCCGGCGCATCAAAAAGTATTATATTCATATCGCGGAATTAGTTGGATACGAGAGGAGCACAATTTTAGAGCTTGTCTAAATTTATATGATGCAGATTTTGAGGAGGATTGTCAGATGGATTTTTGCTTGCGATGTCATCGACGAAGTCGCTTTGCTTGCAAAGAGCGAGCGTAGCCGTAGCTACGTTACTGAAGAGCGAGCAAAAAGGCACTGGCAAGACCCTCAAAAGCAAAGTAATATGAATTTTAGACAAGTTCTTATATATCCTCTCTTTATTTTTTTGACAAAATTACTTAATTTTGCCAAAAAATTCAACAGTATCATGCAATTTATAAAGCAAAAAATAGAGGGTGTGTGGGTGATAGAGCCGAAGCGTTTCGGCGACGCCCGCGGATATTTCTCTGAGACTTTCAAATTGGAAGAATTTACCGCGAATGTGGGTGATGTGAAGTTCATACAGGACAATGAGTCGTTCTCGTCGCGCGGAGTGTTGCGCGGACTGCATTTCCAGAAAGGGGAATTCTCGCAGGCCAAGCTCGTAAGGGTGTCGCAGGGCACCGTGCTCGACGTAGCCGTCGACCTGCGCAAGGACTCCCCCACATTCGGCGAACACATCGCGGTGGAACTCTCGCATGAGAACGGACGCCAGCTTTTCATACCCCGCGGATTTGCCCACGGTTTCGTGGTACTCAGCGATGTAGCCCAGTTCCAGTACAAGGTCGACAACGTATATGCGCCCCAATCGGAGGCCACACTGCGTTTCGACGACCCCAAGCTCGCCATCGACTGGCGCATAGAGCCGTCGCAGATGCTCCTTTCTGAGAAAGACATGCGCGGCTACAGCTTCGATGAAGTAGCTGAGAAATACAGTTTCTGACCTTACCGTCCATACCGCTATATGAGCCTACGCCATCTGACGACTGCCGAAATCCATGCCCTTGAACTACAGGGATGCGCGTGCGCATGCTGGGATGATGTCAGAGTTGAAGACCCGTTCATCACTTACGCTTATCGCGATGTCACCTTTTCCGGCGACATCGAATTATATCCTGCCGAAGGGACTTTCATGCACGGCGCTTTCACATGCAATGCGGGTATATACGGTGCCGCAATTGCCGACTGCCGGGTGGGGCGAGGTGTCCATATATCCAAAGTACACGACTACATCGCAGGTTGCGATATCGCCGACGGCACAGTGATACGCAACGTGTCGCGCATAGACTGCCCAAAGGAATCCTGCCACGGAGCAGGAAGTGTGGTCGACGTCCTGAGCGAGACCGGCGGCCGTGAAGTTCCCATATATTATGGTCTTACAGCGCAGGAAGCATGGATTATAGCCATGTGCCGCCATGACATGGACCTTGTCGGAAATCTGAAATCAGACATAAAGGAGAAAACGGCTGCATTCAGACGCGACCGCAATATTATCGGTCCGCTGGCAGTCATTGCTGACACAATGCTCATAAGTGGTGTCGACGTAATGGCAGGAGCCGAGGTCGACGGAGCATCGCGCCTTGTCAACGGTACCGTAGGCGAAGGCGCGTTTGTCGGCACCGATGTCATCGCCACTGATTTTATCCTTGCACGCGGCGCGACAGTTGACACAGCCGCGCGGCTCGACCACGTGTTCGTGGGCGAAGGGAGCCGCATCGCCAACGGGTTCAGCGCCCATCATTCGCTGATTTTCTCCAACTGCATACTCGAAAACGGCGAGGCTGCGGCGCTTTTTGCGGGGCCGTACACCGTGTCGATGCACAAATCAACGCTTCTGATCGGGGGAATGACGTCGATGTTCAATGCAGGCTCGGGAGCCAACCAAAGCAACCACCTCTACAAGACGGGACCGTGCCACCACGGCATATTCGAGCGCGGAGTGAAACTGGCGTCGGACGCCTACGTGATGTGGCCTGCCCGCATAGGTGCGTTCTCGATGGTGATGGGGCGGCATAAATCGCATCCCGACACCTCCCCCCTCCCCTTTTCCTACGTCGTGGAAAATGCCGGAGCTACACAGGTAATCCCCGCCGTCGCACTCGGCAATATCGGCATTGCGCGCGACGCCGACAAGTGGCCGCGACGTGACCGCCGACCCGACCGCCCGGCCGACATAATCACATTCCGGCTTTTCAACCCCTATATCGCGCAATGCATCGAGGATGGTATAGCGCTCCTTGACAGCCTAATCGCGTCACAACCCGAAGCCGACACATTGACAGGCAGCGGATACACCATCAAAAGGTCGCATGCCGAGCGGGCATTGACCCTGTACCGCATGGCGCTCCGCCATTACATGCTCGGCACCATGTTGCAGCGCATAGCCGACGGACTTACACTCGCATCCGACAACGGCATCGGATCAGGCCGATGGGCAGACGTCGCCGGAATGACGGTGCCCGCATCTCTCGTTGCCGGCGGCCTCCCCGACGCACAGGCATGGGACAACGTCTACCGCGACCTCGAATGGGAATGGGTAGCATCACGCCTCGCCGCTGAACCGGGCATTGACCTGACGCATCCCGACGCAAACGCCATCGCGACATTACTCGATGAATGGCAACATACCGACAGCCTGTTCACCGACATGCTCCGCCGCGACGCCGAAAAGGAATTTGCCGCCGGTAATCCCGCCGCGACCGCAGGCTTCGGACTGCTCGGCTCCGCAACCGCCGATTTCCGCAGCGTAAGAGGCTCCCTCGACACTAATTCCGTCAACAGCCTCATCACCGCCCGCATCACCCGCGCCAAATCCCTCGCCGCATCCGTCACACTCCGCCTTAATCTCCAATAAGAGGAAACTGTTCCAAAATCCAAAAAGCGGGAGGGGGTGGCAAAACCCAAACAACTTTGTAGGGACACGATTCAATGCTGCTTACTTAAAGGTGTCAATATCGGGGGGTATCCGACAGGATACCGATTTAGCCGTAACCGGGTACACCGAAGCATCGCGAAGGTGTGCCCGGTAGGCTGATACACGGTGACGGCGCCCGAAGGCCGCCGATTTAAATCACATCTGTCTCGGTGACAGACAGGAAGTTATAATTAAATCGGCGGCCTTCGGGCGCCGCTGAGTCACTGCATCTTTTCCGGGCACATCTCCGCTATGCTCCGATGTACCCGGTTACTGCTAAATCGGCGACCTGACGGGCGCCTTTATCCTTAAGTAAATAGCATTGGGACACGATTCATCGCATCCGCACTATAATAGTGATAATTAATACGTTACACTATTCGGGTGCGGACGCGATGAATCGCGTCCCTACAATTTCGTTGGTATATCTTGAGTTTTGCAACACCCTCCTTACCAATGGCTGCATATTATACATGCTCTTTAACATTGTATTAATATTTTTGAAAAAACCATGAAACGTTACCTTTATACTTTTGCTGTCGAAATCAATAACAGTATTGACAGTGAAAAAAGTAATTACATCTATCATGGCCGTGCTCTCTGCCGGCATGGCTATTCAAGCAGCAGAAAGCCCTGAAACAGGATTGCTTAAGGGGCGTATTCTTGACGATGAAAAAAATCCCCTGCCCGGAGCAGTGGTAATTCTTGATGATAATTCCCGCTCGGCGATAACAGATGTCGACGGCTTTTATTCCTTTTCAGGACTGACGGCAGGCAATCATCGGGTGAAAGTGACTTATATCGGCTACCTTCCGTCGGATAAAGTCGTGTCACTGACCGACGGCAGCACTACCCAGAACTTTGTCATGTCCGACAAGTCAAAGGAACTTGACGAAGTAGTTGTCACCGGCGTATTTTCAGGCCAGCAGCGTGCAATCAACGCACAAAAAAACAATGTCAACATCACCAATGTGGTATCAGCCGACCAGATAGGCAAGTTTCCCGATTCCAATATCGGCGACGCGCTTAAACGCATCAGCGGCATCAATGTGCAGTATGACCAGGGTGAGGCTCGATTCGGACAGGTGCGCGGCACACCCGCCGACTTCAGTTCAGTATCCATCAACGGCTCCAGAATTCCGTCGGCCGAAGGCGACATACGCAACGTGCAACTCGACCTTATACCCTCCGACATGATTCAGACAATCGAGGTAAACAAATCACTTATGCCTGACCAGGACGGCGATGCGATCGGAGGGTCGATAAACCTTATCACGAAAAACTCACCGCAACGGTTCACCCTCAACGCCGTGGCGGGTACAGGCTATAACCTGATAAGCCGCAAGGCGCAGATGAATTTCGGTCTTACCGCAGGCAACCGTTTCCTCAACGACAGATTAGGGCTGATGTTATCGGCGTCATACAACAATGCGCCATCGGGCTCGTATGACACTGAATTCCTGTGGGAGAAGGATGACGACGACAATCTCTATATCAGCGATTATCAGATGCGCCAATACTTCGTCACACGCGAGCGTCAGAGCTATGCCCTCTCGCTCGATTACAAGTTTGACGATTTCAACAAAATATGGTTCAAAGGCATATTCAACAACCGCAACGACTGGGAAAACCGTTACCGCACCACGCTTAAGGACATAACACCCAAAGGGGTGGCCGATGTGAGAATACAGACCAAAGGCGGCTCGGGCGACCAACGCGACGCACGTCTGGAACGCCAGCGCACAATGGATTTCACTCTCGGCGGTGAGAACAAACTCGGTCCGATAGAAGCAGACTGGAAAATCGGTTATGCAAGAGCCTCGGAAGAACGTCCTAACGAACGATATATCGACTACCGCCTGCGCAAACAGCATTTCACCTTTGACCTCTCCGACCCGCGTACACCCTTTGCCACGCCCGACGAAGGCTCCACGATGGAGTTCAACGACAAATTCTCGCTCAAAGACCTTACCCAGCAACAGGAGGACATCGTAGAGCAGGATTTCAAGATAGCCCTCGATTTCAAGACGCGCCTGAGCGAGCGTTCAAAAATCAAATTCGGATTCAAATTTGTCAACAAGACAAAGGATAAGGAAATCGATTTCTACGACTATTCGCCTCTTGACGAAGACCGTTTCGACTCAGATGCGTTTGCCAGTGCGGTAAACTGGACCACGGACAGGTTTATGCCGTCGCCGCGCTATAAAGTCGGTTCGTTCGTGTCAAAAGAATTTCTCAGTTCTCTCGATCTTGACAATGCGTCGATCTACGAAAAATCCCAGGTGCCCGAAGAACTTGCAGGCAACTACAGCGCGCGTGAAAATGTGACATCAGTGTATGCACGCATCGACTCCCGCCTTTCCGACAAGCTGAATTTCACCGGCGGCCTGCGTGTGGAGAACACCGCGCTCCGATATATCGGCCGGATATATGACGATGAAGCCAACGAGGTATCCCCTACTGACCCGGAGAAATCAAGCTACATCAATTTCCTTCCGTCACTTTTACTTAAATGGGATGTCAACAAGGACTTCATAGTGCGCACAGGCTACAACCAGTCAATATCACGCCCGAAATATTCGGCACTCGTGCCCGGCATGAACATAAAGCGCGGCGACAACGAGATTGTGATAGGCAATCCCGGACTGGAGGCCACGACATCACACAATATCGACCTGACCGGCGAATACTACTGGAAATCAATCGGACTGGTATCGGCAGGAGTGTTCTATAAACATATCAACGGATTTATCGTCGACGAGGTGGCGTTCAACCGCGAATATGAAGGGCATGTATGGACCAAACTGACCCAGCCTAAAAACGGAGGCAATGCCAATATCTTTGGCGCCGAGTTCGCTTACCAGCGTGATTTCAGTTTCATCACCCCGTCGTTGAAATGCCTCGGACTCTACGGCACATACACCTACACCCATTCACGCGTGACCGACTTCAACTTCACAGGCCGTGAGAAAGAGAAAGGCCTGAGTTTGCCCGGCTCTCCAAAGCATACGGCCAACATGTCGGTATATTTTGAAAAATACGGCATATCGGCACGCATGTCATTCAACTACGCCTCGGCATTCATCGATGAGATGGGCGCAAGCAAATTCTATGACAGATATTATGACGATGTGAAATATATGGACTTCAATATCAGCTATACTTTCGGAAAGAAAACAAAGTTCACCGTCTACGCCGACCTCACCAATCTTCTTAACCAACCCCTGCGCTACTATCAGGGTAGCAAGGACTTCACAATGCAGCAGGAATATTACGGTGTGAAGTTCAACGGTGGCATCAAAATGGCATTCTGATAAATAAGTGAAATAATTAATACATGACAGATATGATAAGAAAATTCGTTATTACAGCACTCGCCCTCACGGCGGCAATCGGAGCATCGGCCCGCAACGGAATCAGCAAAGGCGACATCAATCTGATTGTCGCGTCCGACCTCGGCCGCAACGGATATTACGAACAGAAGAAAGTGGCCGGAACCTTGGGCGAAATTGCCGACAGCGTAGGTCCCGACGCCGTCCTTGCCCTTGGCGACACCCATCACTACGAGGGGGTGCAAAGCGTGTCCGACCCTCTCTGGATGACCAATTACGAACTGATTTATTCACATCCCGAACTGATGGTCGACTGGTATCCGATATGCGGCAACCACGAATACCGCGGCAACACGCAGGCTGTCATCGACTACTCCGATGTATCGCGCCGCTGGACAATGCCGGCACGCTACTATACGAAGACGTTCGAAGACAAAGGCTCCACGCTTAAGGTAGTATTCATCGACACCACCCCGCTGATCGACAAATACCGCAAAAACAGCGATGAATACCCCGACGCAGTGGCACAGGACATGGATGCGCAGCTCAAATGGCTTGACAGCACCCTCTCCGATGCCCGTGAGGATTGGGTAGTGGTAGTGGGACACCATCCGATATTTGCCTTCACCGACAAGTCGGAATCAGAAAGGACCGATATGCAGAAGCGCGTCGACTCAATCCTACGCAAACATAACGTCGACATGTATATATGCGGCCATCTCCACAATTACCAGCATCTGCGCCGTCGCGACAGCACGATTGACTACATCGTCAACACTTCCGGCTCACGCACCCGCGTACCGAAAAAAACCGAAGGAACCGTATTCTGCAGCGAACCCCCCGGCTTCTCACTCCTGACTGTCGACAAAAAATCGCTCAACCTCAATATGCTCGACAGCGACGGCAATGTAATCCACACCGTCACCCGCACGAAATAAATCCACAAGTGTATTGCAATAGGATACATCATCCGTAGGAGGATGTTGCATAACTTCCAATAGTAAGGACTCGTAGGGACGCACTGTCTGTGCGTCCGGAAAGCGAACATTGATTATCAGCGCATTATCGGACGCACAGACCGTGCGTTCCTACTTTGTTAGCCAAAATTTCGCAATTTTACAGCAACCTCTATATATTGCATCATGCGCACATCGTCATCTGCCTATTGTCAACATATAGCCGAAGCCTCGTTGGTTTATAATTGAGATTGACGGATCCTGGCGGAGTGCGCGGCGGAGTTTGTGTATGTAACCGTGGAGGGAGTTGCGGTTGCTTGGCTCGTCACGTTGCCACACTGCAATCATCAGTTCCGAGGCATCGACCGTTTTCCCAATGTTGGTCGCCAGCCGTTCAAGTATTTTTGCCTCGAAGTGCGACAATTCCGTGCTGCGTTCTCCAAATGAAAGCGTCTGGGTGGTGATATTGAATATGTACCGGCCGATTGTGTATTTAACATCTTCTACCCTATCGGCATTGTATCGGCGAAGCAGAGCTTTTATTCTCACACTAAGTTCACGGAGTTCAAAAGGTTTCTTAAGATAATCGTTAGCGCCGATTTCAAATCCTTCCTCCACATCATCAATCGTGCTTTTGGCGGTAAGAAAGAGCAACGGCACTGTAGGCGATAACTTCCTTATCTCCCGCGCCATAGAAAAGCCATCCATTTTGGGCATCATGACATCAGCGACGACCACATCAGCGCCTTCCGACCCGAACGTTTCAAGCCCCGCGATGCCGTCAGCGGCCGTGATAACATCGTATCCCTGTCCGCGCAGCGTGTCGGCTACAATCAGCGTGAGGTCCTGTTCATCCTCAACAAATAATATCCTATTGCCCATCGTTGCTGATTTTGATTGTGAATACCGAGCCTTCTCTTTCTTTGCTCCTGACATCAATGGTCCATCCCATTTTGTCAATTATGCTTTTGACATAATATAAGCCGATGCCATAACCGCGAACATCCTGACGGTTGCCGTGAGGAACGCGGTAAAATTTATTGAACAGATACGGTATCGACCCGGCCGGTATGCCGATACCGTTGTCTGCGACAGAGATTTCTTTCCCATTGCCGGATATTTTTATTGCAACGCTGTCGCCGGAGTATTTGATTGCGTTGTCAATCAGATTGTTAAGAATATTTGACAGGTGTGTCCTGTCTGTTGCTATCGAAGTATTATCGTCTACATCCACATTTATTGTTATCTTCTTTTCACCTCTCATACGCTGAGCGGTGGCTATTTCCTCGACAAAAGGCCGCAATCGGACTGTCTCCGGTTTCAGCTTCATGGTTTTTCGACGTTCCATACTCATGGCAAGGATATTCTCTACCAGTTCCCCGAGCCGTTTTAGCTGTTTGTTGGCGATATTCAGGTATGTCACTTTTTTCTGCGAGTCATTGGTTGTGTCATAATTGAGGAGAGCATCGTTGGCCGAGTAGGCGATGGCGATAGGCGTTTTCAGCTCATGCGTCATGTTGCTGACAAAATCATCTTTCATTTCCTCGATTGTCCTCATTTTTGACACTGTGCGGAACAGATACCGGAACGCAAGAGCAAACGCGACCAAAAGAAGAAAAACGGTTATAATAACGCCTGACATCTCCGAAACGATATGGCGCGTCAACGGCGTCATATATGCCTTATAATATATACCCTCGTCAGGATTGATATTAAAGCGGAATGACTCCAGTCCTGATTCGCCGTTGAATTTAGGATTGCCGCAAATCAATGAATCGTTGCTGTTGACAACCTCCACACATAAAAAATCAGGATAAATGTACCGGTGAGAAAGCTGATTGCGTAAAACGCTATCCATCACCTCCATGTCATAAGGGATATATTTATCCATTATCGCATGAAACTGTCTGCTCATTGCATCAACCATCTGATTGGAATAAGAGCCGTTTTCCGACAACATAGCTTGTTGTTCAATAACTGTTCCGTCGGCCTCAGTCCTGACAGAGATGAGTTGACCGTTTTCATCGCGATATGTCGACGCCTCAGCTTTTCGGGGGACATTGTGCCCGTCAATATCTTCCTGTATCTTTACATTTGATGCCAATCCCTGGGCTCTCCCCGCACGATACATCAGGTCATCAATATCGGCGTCAGCCAAAGCTGTCATTACATCTCGTTCCACATCGGCTCTTATCGAATTGTAAAGGGATATGAGATAATATACATTACAGCCGAAAATGACTGCAATGACAATAATAAACGTGGTCGATATTGTCTTAAAGCGTTTCATATCTGCAACCGTGAAATGCTCGCGGCCTCATATTAAAATCATTAATCACCGCAAATTTACTAATAATCCGTCATACAATCGATTAGCATAGCTTCGATTTAAGACTAAATAAGGGAGCGTTTAAGACTAAATAAGGTTGGTCATGGTGATTATGAATGTAAGCAAATCTAACTTTGCCTCAGAAAAAAACGGTATGGCAATGAAAAAAGCATTACTTATCATGACAATTCTGCATAGCGCAGCGGTTTATGCACAGACGGAATCACACGATACAATCTCCGCCCGGCAACTCGATGAAGTGATTGTAAATGGAGAGAAGCCACAGGTCAGAGGCAACGACGGCATAATGGTGGTCGACCTTCCTGCGATAGTCAGGGACAAGCCTGTCACTAACATTCTTGAAGCCCTTGGTTATATGCCCGGTGTCACGGACAACAATGGTATGATATGGCTCGCCGGAGCCTCGAATGTCACGATTATTCTCAATGGCGAGCTGACCGATATGCCGCTCCAGAATCTGTATCAGCTCCTTTATACCACGCCTGTTGACAGGCTCAAGAATGTCGAAATCATGTATTCCGCTCCGGCTAAGTATCATGTCAATGGGGCTGTAATCAACGTAGTTCTTAAAACTCCGACGCCTCTCGATGGCTTGCAGGGACAAGTAAGAGCGGGATACAATCAGGCGCACTATGGTTCGTATGGCGGAGGGCTTGCAGCGACATACGCATTGAATGACTGGACTTTTGACCTCAACTATGGGCTTTCCCGTACCAGGTCGTGGAGCCGCGAGGAAACATGGTCGAATCATCTTTATAATGGTAAGCGGACTATGATTGAGGATGATATGCGCCGCATCGGGCAGAACCGGAGCAATACCGTATTTGCTTCCGCCTCATGGAAAACACTCAAACTCACTTACAACGGTCAGATAATCTCCCACTCAAAGAGCCGTGGACTCTCATCGGGGACATTGGGTAACTATACGAACGCATGCAACATGTTGTCGCCGGTCGGTTATCATAATATAGCCCTGCGTTACACTGCACCGTTCGGCATGACTGTCGGCGGCGACTATACACGCTATTCCGAGAACCGTTCACAATCACTTTTTAAAAATAATGAATGGTTGTTTGGTTCAGACAACACACAGAAAATCAATCGCTTCCATATCTATTTAGACCAAGAGCATCATATCGGGAAATGGCAGCTTGATTATGGCGCCGGATACCAGCGTTCAGAAGACCACAGTTCCCAGATGTACGACTCATCTGACAAGGCTGACTTTAATGACATATTCAACGAGGATGTAGCGAGTCTCTATGTCGGCACACAGCGGTCATTTGAGTGGGGATTATCGTTCAATGTCTCGGCAAAGGGGGAATATTATCACAATAAATATCAGCACAACTGGAATTTCATTCCTCAACTCGGAGCGACTTACTACAAGACCCCGAAAAGCATATTCCAGCTTAATCTCAGCACCCTACGTGTCTATCCGTCATATTGGGAACTTCATGGCGGAACAAGCTATATTAACGATTACTCGACGGTAACAGGCAATCCGGAATTACAGCCATATATCCAATACGAAGCCCAGTTCAACTACATTCTCAGGCAGAAATATGTGGCGACACTTTATTTTCAATATGGCGACAAATCCACAGTACAGCTGCCATACCAGTCGCCCGATGCTCTCAATCTCATCTATCAGACCATCAACATGGACTATGAGCGTGTGTTCGGACTTAATCTTTATGCCCCATTCGGAGCAGGATATATCTGGAACGCCACGGCCACCGCCAACGTGATGAACAGGCGTGCGAAGGCCAATCATTTTCATGATATAAGTTTTGACAATAGCAAATGGATTTTCTACGGTGTGTTGAGCAACTCTTTCAAGTTCAGTCAGAACAGTCCTGTATCGGTGTCAGTAGATTTCAGTTACATATCACCGTCACTGCAAGGGATAGCCGGTCTTTCCGGTATATGGAAAGTCGATGCAGGCATTAAATGGCAATTCAGAAAGAGCCGCAGTTGCGAATTTAACCTGAAGGCCGATGACATATTCAATAAATGGTCGCCGACAATGACTATCAGTCATGCCGGTCAGGACTACCGGATGAAAGTTCGTGATATGACCCGCAATCTCAAACTGACCTTTATCTGGAGATTCAACGGATTCAAGCCCAAAGACATCAATATTGACACATCTCGTTTTGGTACAGATAAAAATATCTGAAACAGCGTAATCATACTAAACAGACAAGAGGGTGAAACTACAATTTGCTGTCAAAAGTCGCGGCAAATTGTAGGGACGCACGGTCTGTGCGTCCGATAAATCACTGATAATCAATATTGGCTTTCCGGACGCACAGACCGTGCGTCCCTACAATTTCGTACGTATTTTGGAGTTTTGCGACACCCCCGATATTATGAAAACTACATACACTTGAAATTTATATGCCGTCCAAACTGTCCGGCCCGCATGCCACGTCGGTTCAATGAAGAGAATATCTAAGTTTTTCGGGAGAATTTTGCGGGATAAATATTATTTATTAAATTTGCATCGGAAATATGAGGGACGCAGGCTCGCCTACCGCAGAATATTTCGTGCGGGAAGCCTTGCCGGCAGCAACAATTGCCCGCCATGAAAGGGCATCAGCTTAAATTCACGCATTATATTTTCACGCGGCCGCATATTATCACGCATCAGTTTGAAGTAAAACAAAAGACCGAGGCCGTCTGTTATATATCCGGAGCGTCATATTTCCAAATCCTTAAAAATTACGGAACCAATGACTTCCCGGCACGGTTTTGTCAGGTTTGTCAAGTTTCATCAGATTTATCTTTCCTGCATCAGAATATCATATCTTTCACCACCTCTCTATCGGCCAAGCCTGTACGACAGACGCGTCCGGATCGTGAAAGAATAAATCAAGCGGCGGCTACATGAAAAATCTATGCTTCACGCCGCAACCCGACAACCGAAAAAGCGACATTCATCAGCGGCACGCGGCCGCCACGAAATCACCGGCGCCCCCTGAAACGGCGCCCCCGACAGACAGATTAGTAACTTCTTAACTTATCATATTATATAAATAACATGTATAATATTCATGAACTTTCAGCTATGGACGATGACCAGCTTCGTCAGGTAGCTGAGTCGATGGGAATAAAAAAATTCAACCCCGAGAACCGACAAAATATTATCTACGATATTCTTGACAATCAGGCTATAAATGTAGCCTCGACCTCAGCCGGCAATCTCCCGGAGAAAAAACGCCGTCAGCCCCGCGAGAAACGCGCCGAGAAGACTCCGCGCAAACCGAAGGCCACCGACGGCACCGCAGAGGCCGAAGCCACCGTCGACAGCGCCGGCGAACCCGCTGTCGACAACAACGAGACTCCGCGCCGACGTCCGGGCCGTAAACCAAAATCCGACGATAACGCACAGCCGCAGGAGGAAACTCCGGCTCAGGAGACAGCAGCAGGCGAAACAGTGCCACAACCTGCACAGCAGCGTCGCGGACGCAAACCTAAGGCAAAGACTACCGATGACACGGCATCGGAAGCCACAAACGAACCGACCGATACCCGCGCTGACGCCGAGGCGACAGAAACTCCGGCGCCGGTTGCCCCCGAACGCCGGCTTCCCGAAGCCGAACCGGCACCCGCAACCGACACTCAGGGAGCCACTTATGAATCCGCCGACAAAGCACCGGAAGCTGCCGAAAGCCGCGAGCAACAGTCCCAGCAGCCCCAGCAGCTGCGCCCGCAGACGCAGTCCTCGTTCGGCTCATTTTTCCCGCGCGCGGGCGGCAAGACTTTCGCTCCACGTTCGCAGAAAGAGCGCGAGGAAGCCGCAGCAGCTGCCGCAGCAGCTCCCATTATAATATATGAGCCGGGCAACGAGGCGCAGGCACCCCAGCAACAGCAGGGCAAAAAGAACAAAAAGAACCGCAACAAGCAGCAGCAACAGCAACCGCCCGTGCGTCAGGAACACCGCTACAACTTCGACGGTCTCATACAGGCACAGGGCGTGCTCGAAGTGATGCCCGAAGGATACGGTTTCCTCCGTTCAAGCGACTACAACTATCTCGCATCGCCCGACGACATCTACGTCACCCAGCAGCAGATCAAGCAATACGCGCTGCGTCCGGGCGACGTGGTGGAGTGCACCATACGTCCGCCCCACGAAGGCGACAAATACTTCCCCATGAGCGAAGCGCTGATGATCAACGGCCGCACACCCGAGTTTATCCGTGACCGCACTCTCTTCGAGCACCTTACCCCGCTCTTCCCCGACGAGAAGTTCGATCTTACCTCCGGCCGTTCATGCAACATATCGACACGCGTGGTCGACATGTTCTCACCCATCGGCAAAGGACAGCGCGGACTTATCGTAGCTCCGCCAAAGACAGGTAAAACCATCCTTCTCAAGGATATAGCCAACGCCATAGCCGAAAACCACCCCGAGACCTACATCATGATACTCCTCATCGACGAGCGTCCCGAGGAGGTGACCGACATGATGCGTTCGGTCAACGCCGAAGTCATAGCCTCGACATTCGACGAACCCGCCGACCGCCATGTCAAGATTGCAAGCATCGTGCTTGAAAAGGCAAAACGAATGGTGGAATGCGGTCACGACGTAGTGATACTTCTCGACTCAATCACCCGTCTGGCACGCGCCTACAACACCGTAAGCCCCGCTTCGGGCAAAATCCTCTCCGGAGGTGTCGACGCCAACGCGTTGCAGAAACCGAAACGTTTCTTCGGAGCGGCCCGTAATATCGAGGGTGGAGGCTCGCTCACAATCATAGCCACCGCGCTGACCGAAACGAGCTCAAAGATGGACGAAGTCATCTTCGAGGAATTCAAGGGCACAGGCAACATGGAGCTTCAGCTCGACCGCAAGCTCTCCAACAAACGCATATTCCCCGCCGTCGACATTACCGCGTCGAGCACACGCCGCGACGACCTGCTGCTGCGCACCGAGACGCTCAACCGCATGTGGATACTGCGCCGTTTCCTCTCCGACCGCAATTCGATTGAGGCGATGGAATTTATCAAGGACCGCATGGAGCGCACCCGCGACAACGACGAACTGCTCCGCACCATGGGCGACTAACCGAAAACTGTTGATACATGCGCAACGAAGAACAACTCGAAGGGGTTACACTCCTGGGCAACACCGGAGTGAAATATCCCACGCAATACGCTCCCGAGGTGCTTGAGACATTTGTCAACAAGCACCCCGGCAACGAATATCTCGTCACTTTCACCTGTCCGGAATTCACATCGCTGTGCCCCAAGACCGGACAGCCCGATTTCGCCAAAATCATAATCAACTACATACCGCGCGAACGGATGGTCGAGAGCAAGAGCCTGAAGCTCTATCTGTTCAGCTTCCGCAACCACGGCGACTTCCATGAGGACTGCGTCAACATCATCATGAAGGACCTGTGCCGGCTCATGGACCCGCGCTATATCGAAGTGAAAGGTATCTTCACCCCACGCGGAGGCATAGCCATCTACCCGTTTGCCAACTACGGCGACGAAGAGCACCAATGGCTGGTGAAAAAACGTCTCGAAGCCTCGTTTCTCGACTCGTTTTAACTTAATGCTAAAAAGTAGGGACGCACGGTCTGTGCGTCCGTGAAATATGTATTGATTATTTTATGAAACAATCACTGATCGTATATTCCGGGGGACTCGATTCTACCACGCTTCTGTGGGAGTATGCCGCCGACATCGCCCTGGCCGTCAACTTCAACTACGGCTCCAACCACAACGCCCGCGAGGCCGAGTGCGCGCGCCGCAACTGTGCGAAACTTGGGATAAAACTCATGGAAATCGACCTGGGTTTTATGGCGAAATACTTCAAAAGCTCCCTGCTCGAAGGAGCCGACGCCGTGCCGTCGGGCAACTACGACGACGAGAACATGCGGTCGACCGTCGTGCCCTTCCGCAACGGCATAATGCTGTCGGTAGCGGCAGGTCTCGCCGAGAGCTACGGCCTGTCGACCATACTCATAGCCAACCATGCGGGCGACCATGCCATCTACCCCGACTGCCGCCCGGGATTCGTCGACGCAATGGGCAAAGCCGTCAGCGAAGGCACCTACGAGGGGATAAAACTGTCGGCTCCCTACACCATGCTCACCAAGGCGCAGATAGTGGAACGAGGCGCCCGCATCGGAGTGGACTACAACGATACCTACAGCTGCTACCGCGGAGGCGAACATCACTGCGGCACATGCGGCACATGCCGCGAACGCGCCGAAGCATTCGCACTGGCCGGCGTCCCCGACCCTACCGTTTACGATAATATACTATAATTTATGACAGAAGTATTGTTTTCCGACGAATTCAAGGCACTCGCTCCCGACTACCGCATGCTCCAGATTGAAGCCGACGTAGAGGGTGGCGATACTCCGCAGGAGCTTACCGATGAAATCAACCGGTTGGCCGCCTCGATGCGTCAGGTGATGGAGATAGCCGACATAAACCGTCGTCCCGGCATCGCGGCCACGCGTGCCGCCTACAAACGCTTCGGCAAGGACCCCAACCGCTACCGTCCGTCGCAGGAACAGATGTCGCGCCGCATACTCAAGCAGCTCGGCCTCTATGTGGTCAACAACCTTGCCGACGCCGGCAATCTGCTTTCACTGAAATGCGGCTGTTCGTTGGGCGTATTCGACCGCGACAAAATCGAGGGAACCGCAATCACCCTCGGACGCGGCCGTCACGACGAACCCTACACCGGCATAGGGCGCGGCGAACTCAACATCGAGAATCTTCCCGTAATACGTGACGCCGCCGGAGGCATCGGCACCCCGACTTCCGACAACGAGCGCACCGCTGTCGACGCCTCGACACGCCGGATACTGATAACCGTCAACATCTACGGCGACGCCGATATGGCCGATGCCGAAATCGACGCCGAAGCACGCCGGCTGCTGACCCGATACTGCTCGGCCTCCGGCATAGAATCACGCATCGTACACGCCGCACTACAGTAATGAAAATTCAGGATGGAGAAGTAATTCTGCTAAAATTCTCTTAATGAAAATTCAAACTGATGACAGACATACTTATAATAATCGCACTCATATTGCTCAACGGCGTATTTTCGATGTCGGAAATAGCCCTCGTGTCAGCCCGCAAATCAAAACTTTCGGCTGAAGCCAAGAAGGGCAACCGCGGAGCAAAAACGGCATTGCGCCTCATCGAGAATCCCGACCGGTTTCTCTCGACCGTACAGATAGGCATAACGCTCATAGGCATACTCACCGGTCTGTTTTCGGGCGCGGCATTCGCGGCTCAGCTCGGCGACAGGTTCAGCGACCTCGGACTTCCCGACGCCACAGCTCACCGCCTCGCGCAGATACTCATCGTGGCTGTTGTGACATACCTCTCAATCGTCATAGGCGAACTTATCCCCAAACGTATAGGCATAGCCATGTCCGACAGGATATCGATATGGATAGCGCCGCTGATGCATGTACTGTCGGTGGTGACGATGCCTGTGATATGGCTGCTTTCGGTATCGACCAATCTTGTGGTAAGGCTTCTCGGACTTCGGGGCAAGACGGCCGTCGTGACCGAGGACGAGATACGCTCGCTGATACAGGAGGGTACTGAAGCGGGGCAGGTACAGGAAGTGGAGCAGGACATCATGGAACGGGCACTCGTGATGGGCGACCAGACCGTGAGCAGCATCATGACCAACCGCTCCGACATCGTGAGCCTCAACTGCCGCATGTCGGTGCAGGATATAAAAGACACCGTTTTCACACATCTGCACCGGGGCTATCCCCTCTATTGTGAAAAGGGAAAGGAAGTCACCGGCATAGTGCTTGCCTCCGTACTGCTCAGGGCACTCGACCAAGGGGATGTGGATTTGAAAAAGATTGCCGCAGAACCGGTGTACTTTCCCGAAAGCATGACCGTGTACGACGCGCTTGCCGTGCTGAAAAGCGGCGAAGTGGAATGTGCGCTCGTATGCGACGAGTTCGGCGACATGCAGGGCATCGTGACACTCCGCGATGTGCTTGAAGGTCTCGTCGGTATGATCAATGACCCGGCTGACAATCCGCAGATAAGGCCGCTCGCCGACAACGCCGCCGAACTCATAGTCGACGGACAGTACCGGTGGTACGACTTCCTGTCATATCTTGAAGCGGAAGACCTCTACCGTCCGGCGGCCTATTCGACCGTGGCCGGATGGTTTCTCGATACATACCGCCATCTTCCCCACGAGGGAGAAACTGTGGAATGGCAGGGCATACGGTTCAAAATCCTCGATATGGACGGAGCGCGTATCGACAAATTTCTTGTAAGCAGAATAAACCCCGACCGACTATGACAACCGACGATAGCAAAACCCGTAAAGTGACTGCGCTGACGCTGATAATGACGCTCGGCATAGTTTTCGGCGACATCGGTACGTCGCCGCTCTACGTCATGAAGACAATCCTGCACGTCAATCCCGCGTTTGACGCCGACTACGTCATCGGGGCGGTATCGTGCGTGATATGGACCCTTACATTGCAGACCACACTGAAATATGTTGTCATTGCGCTGCGTGCCGACAACAAGGGCGAAGGGGGCATACTCGCGCTCTTCTCGCTGCTGCGCCGGTGCAAGCCGCGCTGGCTCTACATAGCCGCCATAGTCGGAGCGAGCGCTCTGGTGGCCGACGGCGTCATAACCCCGGCCATCACCGTGACTACCGCAATCGAAGGGCTCAACACCTTCAGCGCGTCGGCTCCGGTGATACCCATCGTACTCGCCATCGTCACGTTCATATTCATCCTCCAGTATTTCGGAACAAAGACCATAGGCAACCTTTTCGGGCCCGTGATGCTCACGTGGTTCCTAATGCTCGGCGTGCTTGGAGCCGTGGCGCTCACGTCATGTCCGGCGATACTCAAGGCGTTCAATCCCGTCTACGCCGTCAGGCTGCTTGTCGACTATCCGGGATGGTTCCTGGTGCTCGGCGCCGTGTTCCTGTGCACCACGGGAGCGGAGGCACTCTATTCCGACCTCGGCCACTGCGGACGCCGCAACATATCCATCACGTGGGGATTCGTGAAGGTAATGCTTATACTCAACTACCTCGGGCAGGGAGCATGGATACTCTCGGGTCCGGTCGACGCCGCGCTGTCGGTCAATCCGTTCTACGGCATAATGCCGCAATGGTTCACCGGCATAGGCATAGTCATGTCGACGCTTGCCGCCATTATCGCGAGCCAGGCGCTGCTCAGCGGTTCGTTCACACTGTTCAGCGAGGCTATCGGACTCGACTTCTTCCCCCGCGTACGCATCAAGTATCCTACCGATGTCAAGGGGCAGCTTTTCATCCCGATGGTCAATATATTCCTCTATCTCGGCTGTATATTCACGGTGCTGATATTCCGCAGCTCGGCTCACATGGAGGCCGCCTACGGTCTTGCCATCACCATAACGATGCTCATGACGACGATGCTGCTTTGCGTATGGATGCATAAGCACAAGGTACATCTGTGGCTGATACTCGCATTCGGCATTACGTTTTTCACGCTTGAGAGCGTATTTTTCATAGCAAACGCCACCAAATTCGTGCACGGCGGATGGTACACGGTGCTTATCGCGGGATTCGTGTTCGCGGTGATGTACATCTGGCACAGAGCCGAGACGATACGCAACAAATTTGTCGACATGAGGAGCATGTCGTCGGTCATTCCCGTCATCAGCGACATCAAGGATGACAAGGAAATACCGCTATATGCCTCCAACGTGGTGTATCTGAGCCGTGCGGCCGACGAAAGCGAGGTGGAGAGCAAACTCGTCTACTCGATTGTCAACAAGCATCCCAAGCGTGCCGACCACTACTGGCTCATACATATAGACGACACCGACCGTCCCGACACCCTCGAATATGACTACACCATACTCGTGCCCCACACCCTTTACCGCATAAACCTGCATCTCGGATTCAGGGTGAGGTCGCAGCTCAATGTATATTTCCGTCAGATAGTCGAGGACCTGCGTGACAAAGGCCTTGTCGACATAACCTCGACCTACGGTTCGCTGAGCCGGCATGGCATCCCGGGCAATTTCCGCTTCGTGATTTTGCGGCACCTGTTCTCTCCCGACAGCTCATGCAAAGGTTCCGACCGTGTCATGATGCGTCTGCATGCCCTCCTGCGCCGCATGGCGCTCCCCAAGGAAGCGGCACTCGGCCTCGACACCAGCAATGTCGATGTCGAAAACGTGCCCCTTATCATCAATACACGTCCGTCTCAGCGCATCACCCTGCGCACCGGGCAGGATTCAACCGATTAGACAATATCAATAAAAAAATACAGCAATGAAATCTCTCCGCATCTACACCGGAAACATCAACATGCGTTTTATCGAGGAAGCCGTCGAAGCACTTGAAGACGGACGCCCGATTATCTATCCCACCGACACGCTCTATGCCATCGGCTGCGACGCTACCAACCAGCGCGCCATCGAACATGTGTGCCGCATCAAGGGAATAGACCCGCGGCGGCAGAATCTCGCCATCATGTGCGCCGACCTGAGTCAGGGCGCCCGCTTCGCCCGCATCGACAACAACGCCTTCGACATCATGCGCCGCAACCTTCCCGGTCCGTTCACATTCATACTCCCGCCGGCACACACTCTCCCGAAAGTATTCAAAGGACGCAAGGAAGTAGGCGTGAGAATACCTGACGACGACGTGGCGCGTTGCCTTGCCGAATCCCTCGGCCGTCCGCTCCTCACCACCTCGATCATCACCGGAAGCAGCAACAGCGACGACTACCACACAGCGATGATGGAAATAGCCGACAGCTACAAATCCGACATCCCCCTCCTCATCGACTCCGGTCCCCGCGACTGCATCCCCTCCGCCATAATCGACATAATGGATCCCACCACCCCCACCATCCTCCGTGAAGGCCCCCTTCCCCTGCAATAACATCCCGATTGCAAAACTATAATTAGCTGCCAAAAGTCACAGCAAATTGCATGAACGCGATTCAATGCTGTCAACTTAAAGGATAACCGCATCGGAAAGCCGGAGGCTTGAGGGTCTACTATTAACCCCGGTCGGAGACCGCATAGCGGGCGCAGGCCGGGGTAATCAAGAGCAATCATCTCATAAGCCCGGGACGGGCGTTTTGTGGTAGTCATCACGTTTACTACCACAAAACGCCCGTCCCGAGCTTATTCCTGCCAAGTGGCCCCTACCGGGGCCTACGGGTCACTACGTGTCCCTTCGACCCCGGTTAATAGTAGACCCTCGAGCCTCCGGCTCTTTGTATCAACATTCCTTAAGTAATTTGATTGTGCCGGGGTTACAGGCGGGAGTAGGCGGGGGTGAAGGTGTCGCCGGCTGTGGAGAGGCCGGTGTCGAAGCCGCGTTTGAACCAGCGGACGCGCTGTTCGGAGCGGCCGTGGTTGAAGCTTTCGGGCATTTCGCGGCCGTAGGCTTTGCGCTGGAGGTAGTCGTCGCCTATTTTGGAGGCTACGTCGAGCGCCACTTGGAGGTCGCCGGGCTCGAGCGAGCCGAACATGGCATTGTCGTGGTAGGCCCATACGCCGGCGTAGTAGTCGGCCTGCAGCTCCAGACGCACACTGATTTTGTTGGCTTCGGTCTCAGAAAGACGCGCCATCTGATTGTGCGCGTCATCAAGGGTGCCGAGCAGATACTGCACGTGGTGCCCCACTTCGTGGGCTATGACATAGGCGTAGGCGAAATCGCCGCCGCCACCGATTGTCGACTGCATGTCGCGGAAGAAATCCAAGTCGATATAGACTGTCTGATCGGCCGAACAGTAGAAGGGGCCTGTCTGCGCGGTTCCCTGACCGCAACCTGTCTGCACGGCGTCCTTGTAGATGACAAGTTTCGGCTCGCGGTATTCACCCCAGCCGTTCTTGCGGAACTCCTCGCGCCACACATCTTCGGTGCCGGCAAATACTTTCGACGACAGGTCGAAGAGATATGCGTCGGTCTCATCCTCCACGTATTCGGGGTATGAACCTCCGCCACCCAGACCCTGCGAAGCCGCATTACTTATGGCGGTACCTATGTCGCCGCCGCTCATCAGTGTGATTATCACTGCCACAATGGCACCGACGATACCGCCGCCGGCCGCGATTGATTTTCCCGATACGCGGCGCCGGTCGTCTACGTTGTCGCTTCTGCGTCGGCCGTCAAGTCTCATAATTCCGTAGTTTTATAGGTGAGTTTTTAATTTTTTCCGCGGTTGAAAACCGCGGCTACTACTTTTTTTACTTGTAGTTTATTTCGCGCACTTTTAGGTGCTCGCCGGCATCCTCCACGATTGAACGGTAGTAGCGTTCGTCGTAGCCCGGGAACGAGGGATAGGCCGGCATGCCGTATTCGTTGCGCTTAAACTTGCCGTTTTCCTCGTTCTTCACATTGCCGTCCATATATTTAACAAACAAATAGTCGCCAAGTTCTTTGTAGCGGTCGGTAGCTTTCTTGGCCCAGATGTCGGCGAGGTTCTGAAGCAGTTCCTTAGCGTCCTCGGTCTCGAAATAAGGCACCTGGTCTATGGCCACATTCACATCTACGACGATGGCGTCCTCAAGTTCCGACTGCACTTTGCGGATGTCGGGTATCATCTGCGAGTAGCGGTTGTAGGCCTGATTGGCCACATAGTTGTTGACCCAGAAATTGGAAGTCCACGACAGAGTGTTCATGTCGCCGTTGCCTACTGCCACTTCGTGGGGGGCGTGGTCGACCGAGCAGAATATGGGGAGATAGACGCAGGTGTTGGCATCGTCGGTACCGAACCACAGCAATCCCTTCATGTAGTCGGGCAGATGGCCGCGCATCTGAGCCACGAAAGAGAAACCGGTCTGCTGCGTGGCGATGGCGCGTTCGTTGGTGTATTCCACCGAGTCAACCTCAAACGTCATCGGACGCCAGCGGTAGGGCACGTGATACGGACCGGCACCTATATCATGCGTCATATCGTAGGGAGTGCCCTCGAAGTGGTCGCGCATCATCGCTTTCATATCGGCGGCGGTGACGGTGGTACGTGGTTTGACCCAAAGCGGGAGAGGCTCACCCTCGGCACGGTCAATCCAGGGGAGATATTTGTCCATACCGTCGGCGTGACGGTTGAAGAACGCCCACACACGGGCATCGCAGCCGCGGAGTGCGCCGAAATCGGTCACGGCGTAGGCTTTCGAGAAGTCAAATTCCTCATCCTTGCCTTTGAAATAACCCTGCTTGCGGGCAAACGAAATCACATCCTTGCTGTAAAGGGTCTCGGGGTCGTTGAGTGGGAAGGTATGAATACGCGCATGGTTGGCGTGACCGGAGATATACCCGTCGGGCACACGGCGTGCCACCCACACGGCGCCTTTGTCCTTGGCGCCCTTGCCTATCATCTCCATAATCCAGACCTCATCGGGGTCGGCAATCGAGAAAGATTCGCCTTCGCTCGCATAACCGTATTTATCAACGAGGTCGGTCATTATCTTCACCGCCTCGCGTGCGGTTTTAGCGCGCTGCAGGGTGATGTATATGAGCGAGCCGTAGTCGATAATGCCGCTTCCTGCAAGCTCATGACGGCCGCCCCAGGTGCTTTCGGCAATGGTGAGGCCGTGCTCGTTCATGTTGCCGATAGTGGCGTAGGTATGTTCCACCTCGGGTATTTCACCGAGCGGTTTAGCCGTGTCCCATTCCACCACTTTGCGCATCGCGCCTTTGGGATGGTCGGCGGCAGGCTGGTTGTAGAGTTCGCCGTAGAGGCTGTGGGAGTCGGCGGCGTAGGTTATGAACACACTTTTATCCTCCCCGGCACCTTTTGCCACGATGAGGCTCGTGCATGCCAGGGCGGGGACGGTAGCTGCTATCGCAGCGGTAAGTATAGCTGTAAGTCGTTTCATTGATGGATTGTTTTTAGGGGAATTCTCGGAGAACTCCGAGGACTCCGAGAACTCTGAGAACTCCGATAAATCGGACCGGTCAGACAGGTCGGACGAGTCGGACAGGTCTGACCGGTCGGCAATTATGAATTATGAATTGTGTTATCGCTTTAGCGCTTGCGTAGCAAGAATTATGAATTATTTAAGTTGTTCGAGGAGGTGGGCTACCGCTGCTTCGAGCTGGGCGTCCTTGCCGCGGTCGAGGTCGCCGGGATTGTTGTAGATGAGCACGTCGGGGTCAAGCTGCTTATTCTCGAGGGTGGTCTTGCCGTAGAGTTTGTTGGTGACCTGCGGGATACCGAATATCAGCGAGGGGTCAATCTGAGTTTCCCACCACACGGCTGTCATGGTGCCGGGAACCGGCGGACCGACAACATCGCCGATGCCGAGAGCCTTGTACACCTCCGGAGTACCCGATGCGTCGGAATAGTTGCCCTCGTTGACAAGCATTACCGACGGCTTGTTCCACTGCGCCCATGGCTCGGAACCTACGTAACGTCCGCGCGGCACATACTGCATATATTCCTTGCCCGACAAAAGTATGAGCAGGTCGTTGTGGAGCCAGCCACCGCCATTGAAACGGGTGTCGACCACCACGCCCTCACGGTTGCGGTAACGGCCGAGGAGGTCCTGGTACACGCGGCGATAGCTCTCGGAATCCATGCCTTCCACATGCACGTAAGCCAGACGGCCTTCCGACAGCGAGTCGACGAGCGCCTGATTGTGCTCTACCCAACGCTCATAGAGCAGGTCGGATATATTGCCCTGCGATGTGGCCTTCACCTCCACGCGGCGCACGGCGGAACCGTCGGCCGGCTTGATGTCGAGCTTCACTTTCTTGCCGGCTTTTCCATCGAGCAGCGGATAGTAGTCGTCGCCCGCTTTTACCTCAACTCCGTCGATGGCCATGATGATGTCGCCGTTGCCTATATTGGCCTGACGCGTGGAAAGCGGACCGCGAGCTATCACTTCTGTCACTTTCAGTCCGTCGCCGTCGTAGCTCTCGTCGAAGAATGCGCCGAGCGACGCCGTCGACAGAGCCGGACCGTTACCACGATAGCGGCCGCCGGTGTGCGATGCATTGAGTTCGCCGAGAATTTCGCTCATGAGAGTAGCGAAATCGCGGTTGTTGCTGATATAGGGGAGGAACTTGCGGTAATCCTCACCGTATCCGCGCCAGTCGACGCCGTGAAGATTCTCATCGTAGAATTTTGCCTCAACCTGACTGAGCAAATGGTCGAAGATGTATTCGCGTTCGGCCGAGGGTGTACGCGTATATAGTGCGCTGAATTCAATATCCTCCTTCGAGCCGTCGGACAGTGACAGTTTGCTCAGACCCGTTCCCGAGATTATGAAAAGGTTCTCCCCTTCCTTGTCGGGCACGAAACCACCGCTTACATCGGAGGCGAACATCGAGGTCTCCCCTTTCTTGAGGTCTTTTTTCATAAGATTGGCCTTACCGTCGGGAGCGCTTACGGTATAATACAGGTTGTTGCCTTTCTTGTCAAGATAATAGTCGCCGATAAATCCGGAGTTGGAAGTAAGGCGGCGCGTGCGGTAACGGCGGTTGTCGAGGTCAAACACGAGCGGCTTGACGGCGTCATCGGCCTCATCCACATCCTTGTCCCCTTTCTTCTTTTTCTTTTTATCCTTTTTCTTCTTGTCGGCGGAGTCATCCTTTGCCGATTCGTCATCTTTCGCATTTTCCTCGGCCAGTTCCGCCTCCTCCTTGGTGCGGTTGAGTATGTCCCAGCCCTCGCCGTCGAGCATCATCAGCAGGATGTCGGTCTGTTCGCCCCACGACGCCTGATTCTTGTAACCGTAGCGGCCCGACTCATACGTGAAGCCTTTGCCGTCAAGTGCCCAGCGGGGATTGCTCTCGGCATATCCGCTCTCGGTCAGGTCGACCACCTTCGAGCCGTCGGCGCTCACGAGGGCTATATCGGAATTGTTCCATCCCCCCTCGCCGATATACGAGGCGAGAAGCCAGCGCGAATCCGGACTCCATCGGAAACCGACATCGCCGTCAGCATACGAATAGTTCCACTTGCCGTCGAGCGCCGTAACCGTTTCCTTCGTCTTGAGGTCGATGATGCGTATCGCCGTACGGTCCTCCAAAAATGCCACTTTCTTGCCGTCGGGGCTGAATTCGGGCTGCTGCGCGGTTGTGGCGCAGCTGTAGAGCGGCTCCTCCACTATCTCGTCGGCGTAGGTGAACAGTTTGTCCTTGTCACCCTTGATTTTGGCTGTGAAGAGCTGCCACTTGCCGTCGCGCTCACTGTCGTATACGAGAGTCTTGCCGTCGGGCGAGAAACTGATGCAGCGTTCCTGCCCCGGAGTGTCGGTGATGCGGCGGGTGGTCTTGTATTTGGTCGAAGTCACATACACGTCGCCGCGTATGACGAAAGCCACCTCCTTGCCGTCGGGCGATACATCGAGTGCTGTAGCTCCCGAGCCGGTGAAATATTTCACATTGTCGGCGTCATAAAGGTCGGTGGCGATATTTACCTCGACCTTACGCGGCTGCTCGCCGGGGCGCAGCGTGTAGAGTTCGCCGTTCCATGAGTAAGCGAGAATTTTGCCGGCTGCATCGGCCGAGAGGGAGCGCACGGGATGGCGTTCGTAATCGGTCAGACGGCGGCGTCCGGTTCCGTCGACATTGCGGGTGTAGATATTGAGGGTGTTGTTGTCCTCCTCGCTGACGTAGTAGAACTGCTCCCCTTCGCCCCATACGGGGTCGACATCGTGGCCGTTGAACGATGTAAGACGCGTGAATTTGCCGTCGCGCACGAGCCAGATGTCGCCGGTGCCCGACGAGCGCTCATGCTTGCGTAGCGGGTCTTCATAGCCCTTACGGTCGCGGTAAAGGATGTCGCCGCGTGAATTGACGCTCATGGCGAGCGTAGGCACCGACATGAGCAGCTTCGGACGTCCGCCGCGGGTCGACACCGTATATGTCTGGTTCTGGAAACTGCCGGTGGCCGCTTCGACGCCGGGCATCAGTTTGGTATCGAAAACTATCGTCGAATCGTTGAGAAACGCGCGCGGAGTCTCGGTGCCGCTGTTGGTGGTGAGGCGGCGCGGCGTGCCTCCTGCGGCGTCGACGATAAATATGTCGTCACTGCCGCGACGGTCGCTGCAGAATGCGAGCGTACGTGAGTCGGGGCTCCACACGGGAGCGGTATTGTAGCCTTCGGTGGTGATGCGTGTGGCATTGCCGCCGTTCACACCCACGGTGTAGATGTCGCCCTTGTAGGTAAAGGCTATTGTCGAGCCGTCGGGCGATATCGCACTGTTCCGCAGCCACAACGGTGATGTATCCGAGGCCACAGACCCGCCTGCGGCCATTGCCGCCATGATAGCGGCAAGCATTATCTTTTTCATTGCAATGAAATTAAATGATATTTTTATGCAGTAAAGATAATGAAAGTTTTTGAAATAACGGCAATCAAGCGACAAACAGCATGGATGAGGGTGTTGCAGAACTAAACTTTCCGCGGTTGAAAACCGCGGCTACTATGCGAAGTCTCTTGACAATCAGCTGTGTAGTAGCCGCGGTTTCTTTGCATGGCAAAGCGCCAAAGGCGATAATCAACCGCGGTCAGCTATAATCGAGTTCTGTAGTACCCCCTGTGATTTATATTGAAATTGACATTATCAGGAGATGAGTATTTAGATTCTTACCTTGAGGGTGAGGGAGCCGGCTCGGACTATATAGAAGCCGGCGGGGAGCGAGGGTGTGATGACTTCGTGGTCGTCGAGCAGTGTGCGGGTGTATACCGTCTTGCCGCTCAGATCGTAGACTGTGAGGAGGTTGCCTGCCAGACCGAGAGCCGATACTCCGCCGTCGACGGGATAAAGACGGGCATCGGATGCCGAAATGTCGTCGGCCGACGAGTCGCCCCCCTTCTTCACGGGAAATACGGGAAGCGATGGGAACCAGTAGTTGGATATCATCGGATATTCGTTGATGACGTTGGCCTCGGAGTCGTAGCGCACCAGCTTGTAAGTCGGGTCCTGGAAGGTATGGAACAGCGAGACATACATCTCGTCGGTCACGGGATGCATGCGCATCGAGCAGCCGTATATGTTCCAGTTCTCGGGCCGGCTCTCGAGATCGAGCCATTCTGAAAATTCCCCCGAGTCGATGTCGTAGCGGTAGACGTGGCTTTGCGAGAACCATGAGCTTGCGCCGCCGTTCCAGTAAAGAGCATTCTGTACCGACGAGGCGCAGAAGCCGTCGGGCGTCCATGCATACCATGAGTTGGCCGGGGCGTAGATACCGTCGGGTATGTCGATGATCTCATATTCCAGAGTCACGGGGTCGACCTTCACCAGATAAGGGAGCGTGAAGCCCATGCCGTTGACATTGGGAGCGACACTGAGCCAAAGGTTACCGTCCTTCGACAACACTACCGAACCTATTCCGGCGCCCTCCTGCACGATGTCCATCGGGATTGTCTCGACGACGGCATCGGAGGCGGGGTCGATTACAAGGAGTCCGGCCGACTGATGGGCCGCAAACACCTTGTCGGCTGTGTATACCGCCATGCCGCTCTGGCCGTGGTAGAGCGAGCCTGTAGGGTCGGTGTTGGGCTTGTCGTTGTCGCCGCCGGCGTTGGGATTGCCCGAACCGGCCACCTGACCTTTGATTTCGTAGCTGTCGAGGTCGAGCACCCAAAGACCGTTGGACGACGTCACGTAGCCCTTATGCGAGTCTATTCCCACGAAGCCGCGGCCGTCGCACTGTGCGCCCGACGGGTCGATAATCTGCAACTGCGTGATGATTTTCATCGTGTAGGCATCGACCACGGTGATGCGGCCGCCGGTGACAGATGCTCCGGGATCTTTCTCCTGCTTGGCGATAAGAAACAAACGGCCGTCGTGAATGGCTCCGTACTGGTTGGTGCAGCCGAGTTCCATGCCGGGATTGTTGCCCTGGATGATACGGTATTCCCAATATTCGCCGTCGGGGTCGTCGGGACGGAGGAAGTTGACGGTGGAGTTCTGGTGTCCGTACCAGTCCTCGTTGACGATGAACACACCGTCGGTATAATCGGCGGAGGCAGCCCCGGCCTCAAAGGCCGGGACTGTCATTGCGCCGACAATCAATGAAAAGAGTGTGCGGTTCATTTTAGAGGGTGTCTCATAACAAAAGTTAAACACTGAGTCGAAAATTTTGAGATGTATTTGGCGGTGAGTCGAAGGAGCATAGCGAGCTATGTGACTGAGACGAAGCGTCAAAGACGCTCAAAATTTTCGATAGAAAAGGTATTTTTATATTCTCTTTCATTTTATAAGATTTATATGTTTTTAATATTACTGTCGCCTTGATGTCTCTTTTGCTAAATTTTTGTTTTTCGTCGGTCACATAGCTCGCTATGCTCCCTCCTCAAAAACAAAAATTTATCTAAAAGATACATCACTCAGTGTTTAACTTTTGTTATGTGACACCCTCTTACAATTACTTTTTGTGTGGTTACAGATTCGGGAGTCGTGACAACCTTGATATATATGCCTGCGGGGAGCGTGGCATTGACATCGAGCTGACGGCCGTTAAGGTCGTAGACGGCAGTCACGGTGCCTTCGCCGTCAGCTACAATCGAGCCGACACCTGTTACGCCCGTTTCAAAGAATGAGGGAGTGGAGGCGTACACGGCATCGCTTCCGGCGGGAACTGCCTCGAAGTGGTAATTGTAGCGGGTCGACGGTTTTACGCCGGTCAGCGTCACGGTAGCTTTGCCGGAGGTCACTTCGGCATCGGCAGTCATGGGTTCGTCCTCGCTGCCCTCGGGCGCATAGACCACTTTCACAGCAAGCGACGGCAGGAGAATACCGGTATTGGCGGCGGCAAAGCGTTCGGGCAGTTCGGTTTCATACACCGGAGTCATCGATGTGGAAAGTGCAACGGTAGCATTATCGGATACTACGGGATTATCATCGATATAGTTTATGCAGTCAACTGCCGGCTCGGTGATATTCGATGTCTTCCAGTAATTCTTTGAAGTGAGTGCGGCAGCTTTGCCGGAGGGAACCACGAGGTCGATATATGTAGCGGGAGTCTTCGAATTGTGACGGAATGAATACGCAGTCAGTGAAGTCAGGGCGTCGGGGTCGCATACATACACCTTAAACCCGTCGGGAGTGTTCTGGAATGCATTGGACTGAATGGTCTTGACACCCGCCGGAAGTTCGATTTCAGTCATCGACATACAGCCGTTGAACGCGCTCGAACCTATTGAAGTGACCGACACGGGAATATCAACCGAGGTCAGCGCCTTGCAGCCGTTGAAGAGTGAATTGGGTATGGCAGTGAGCGCTGAGGGGAGTGTTACCGACTGAAGCTTGATACAGCCAGAGAGAGCATAGTTGCCTATTGATGTTATCCGGTCGCCGAACTCGAAATGAGTCAGTGAGCTGCAGTAGCCGAATGCGTATGCCGGGACAGCCGTCACGCCGACGGGAAGATTGATTTCAGCCAGTTTGGCGCACTGGTAAAATGCGCGCTCGCCAATCGTTTTCAGACCTTCGGGAAGACTGATTGACTCAAGCGACGAGCAGTAATAGAATGCATTGTTGCCGATAGCGGTGACTCCGGCGGGAATTACGATTGATTTGAGAGCCGCGCAGCTTGAGAAGCAGCTGGGTGATATTTCAGTCACATCGTCGGGAATGTTGCAGCTGACGAGCTTCTCGCAACCGTCAAACATATTCTTGCCGAATCCCCTGATGTCGGCGGGCATGGTGACGGATGTAAGGTTTTTGGCGCGGAAGAATGCGGAGTCGGAAATCTCGGTAACGCGGAATTTCTTGTCCATATATGTGATTTCCGACGGGATTACCACGTCGCCCGAGAATTTGGAGTTGGCAATCTGCACGGCGGTGTCACGGTGTTTGCCGTCGAAATGGTGGAACTTGGCCTTGACGGTCATTTCGCCATCTTTGAGTGAAGTGATCTCGTAAGGCATTTTTTGGAATACGAAGCGGTCGCCGCTGTTGACGTCGAGGAGGAAGTCATCTTTGATTACGGAAAAGTTTTTCCATACGGGAGCTTCGGCATATACATCGGCAAAACCTTTGGGGCATTGTAATGTGGCCGTACCGAAAACCGATGAATCGAAGAGGTCGGTGTCGACAGTGAGAGGTTCGGTAGCGTATACCTTGACATTGGTCAGCGACGTACAGCCGGCGAACGCTTTCGACATCAGCATGCGCACGCTTTGGGGTATTTCTACTCCGGTAAGACTCTCACAGCCTTCAAAAGCCGATGCCGCGATGTTGACGACAGAGGAGGGGATGACCAATGTGCCTTTCAGCGCGGTATAGGCGAAAGCGTTGGCGGGGATTTCGGTCATGGCCGACGGGATATTGACAGTGTCGAGGTTGATACAACCGGCGAATGTCGACTCACCGATTAATGCGAGTTTGTCGGGAAGCGTCACCGATGCGACAGTGCTTCCGGCAAATGCGCTCGCGCCTATTGAAGTGACCGATTCCGGAATGACGATGTCGTTGATTTCCGCTCCGACCATAGCCTCTTTGTCTATTCCGACCACGGTATAGGTCACTCCCTGATAATCAAATGAGGAGTGGATAGAGCGGCGTCCGTCGGCAAGTTTTACGAGAGAGGCCTCGGTGTAGGCCGAGCCGTCGAAGGGTGCCGACAGGGTGACAGTCTTGTCCTTGTAGTTTTTCAGGCGATAGCACAGGCCGTCGATTGTGAACTCGGTGACAGCGTCGTCGGGTATATTGGCTGGCGCGGGCATGAATTCTTTCCACTCTACGGGCATCATGTCTGGGCAATAGTTCCAGCCGTCCCAGCAGCCGTCGACAAGTTCGCGGCACGACATACCCCACCCCGAGTAACCGAACTGCGATGTCTCGGAATCCTTTACCCAGTATGACCAGTAGCCGATGTACCATCCGGCCTGCCAGATGTCGTTGGGGTCGGCGGCCTTCCAGTTGTCATAGTCATAGTCGGGATATGAGCCGTCGATACCGCTGCCGCCGCGGGGATGATACTGCAGACCGCCCTCGGGATAGTAGTAATCGTTGTTTGCCGAGTCCCATAGGCCGGGATTGCCGCTCTCGTCATCGTCCCAGCCGATACCGTCGAGAGTGTATCCGTCGGGGGCGATGGCCGAGATGTCGCAGCCTACGTTGGTGCGCTGCACAAGTCCGAACAGCTGCGGATTGTTGAGTGTAACATCCCTGAACATATCGAAACCGGTAGCCACACCGTCCCAGCGGTAGCCGAACACGAGGGCAGCCGCGTCACGGCCGTCGGCGTCGTTCCACTGTATGACGAGAGCCGCGCGGTTCTCGCCCGTACCTGTCCAGTTTTCTATCATATCGAAGGTGAATTCACCGTCGTAGGGAAGTTCGGTCCCGGTGTCGGGAATATCGAACAGCGGTTTTACCGGAAGGTTGTGCTTCTTAGCGAAATCTTCGTAAGGCACACCCTGGATTTGTGCCGGACCGGCGGCGGTACCGAGCGCCACGGCCGAGGCAAGAGTCAGAAGTAATGATTTCAATTTCATAAAAGATTGGTTTATGATGAGTAAAATATATTATTGTCAATCTATCAGATACCGGGAATGGACGGCAGGTCGATATGGAGGTCCTGCGCGCGCGACAGCTCGGTGGATGTCTCCCCGAGCCAGCCGCAATACTGGTTGTTGGCCGTATAGACGCGTACGAAATCAATGCCCGGGAGGCTTACGGGATAGCCGTCGCTGTCGACGGCACGCGATATGTCGAACGAATTGAGGTCGGCATATTCGTTGGGGTGGTTGTCGACATAGCCCCAGTCAAATGAATAGAGCACGTAGTAAGTACCGTAGCCCGAGATGTCAAAACCGTTCTGCGGCAGGCATGAGCCGGTGAACGTGAGCGTGGCCTCATCATCGAGCCACTGCGGCCAGTAGCTCTGCTTGTGGAATATGTTTTTGGCCACGAAGCCGTCGGCGCCCTCCGAATCGTGCCACGGTATATACTCCGTGTCGTTGAGAAATCCCGTCGGGTCGGGTACGGGAGCCTTCGCGGGGTCGGGACGACGGTAGGTTATCGTATAACCGTGGAGCGTGGTGCTCCTGTAGTATTCGCTTCCGGCCAGCTCATACCATTCGTCGTCTGGCAGTCCGTTGCAGTTGCTGTCGTAGCTCACCATGACGATTCCCGGCTCGGCCGAACCTCCTTTTTTGTCGGGATTGAGGGCCTCATAGAAGCAGTTGCCCCATACGCGGAAATCGTATTCGCCCGGCACGTTGACTACGGTATGGTCGAAGCCGAAGGTGACATAACCGCCGTAGGCGCCGAGCGATATCATGATGTCGTTGGTGCCCGATATGCTCTCCTCGGCCTTGCGCGCCATGTCGGCCGCCGTGTCCCCCTCGACATACTGCGGCATCTCGTTGACGAACTGTCCCGGAGCGGGGCAATATTCGTAGACGCGCGTTATGTAGGGACTGTACTCGACCTCCTCGTGAAGCACATGTACTTTGAAATCAAAGTGGTAGGGAGTCTCGTCGTCGAATATGTCGAACGTGACATCGTAGACACCCTCCTCACCCTCCATGAATATATAGTCGGGCGAAGTAGAAACCGTCACGCCGTTGACTTTCCACTCGTATGCCGAGCCGGTGTAGGCGGAATGCAGGGGCAGTTTGCGCATGCGCTCCACGTAGTATACGTCGTCGATGCCGAGGCTCACCATGTCGACGTCGTGGTCGCACGATGTCAGCGCCGGCAATGCCGCCGCAACGCACAGTATATTGATATAAAGCTGTTTCATATACAATAAATTTTATCGGCCATAGACACTGCGGGGAAGGAATACGATATGGGCCGGAATATCGCCGGTGCGCACGCTCCATTTGCGCCGGCCGTGGCGGTCGTAGCAGTGGAGGGTTCCTGACGACACATAGTTTTTGGCGTCGGTCACGAATATGTCGCCCGTCTCGGGATGGATGGCTATGCCGTAGGGTATCACGATGTCCTTCTCCGTGCCGTCGGTGATGAAGCAGTCGCTCACCACCTCCTTGGTGCGTATGTCGATGATGCCGTAGGTGATGGTGTTGGAGGCGGTGAAATTGTTCCACTCGGTGGAGTAGTAGAACAGCGAGTCGCCGAAAAATGCCATGTTGGAGCAGGCCACCGGGATGGTGTCGGTGACCTCCATGCGGTTGTAGCCCGGACGCTTCTGCATGACGTAGAGGCGCGACGGACGCGACATGTAGTCACCGCGCGAGGTCACCCACAGCTTGTTGTAGCGGTCTTTCTTGAGCCGGTGCAGATTGATGCCGACCGGTATCTGCTGCACCTGCTTGAAATCAATCATCTGGATGACCGAGACGGTGTTGTCGTAGTCGGGTGCGCGGTAGCCGCCGGAGTTGGCCACGTACATGTAGTCGTCGACTACCTCCATCTCCTCGGGCTGATAGCCTACGGAGCATTTGCGGGTGACGGCGAGGCTGAGTGTATCGACCTCGTATACGGCACCTTTGGGCGCGTCGGGGTCGATGAGTACCGGGCCGACATACGAGCTGACGTATGCCTTGCCGCGGTGGAAACGGACGTAGCGGCAGTTGGGTATGTCGACCTGACCGATGCGCACGCCGGTGCGGGCGTCCATCACCTCTACCTTGTGGGAGCAGTTGACCACCACGTAGAGCCTGGAGCCGTAGATGCCGATGTCGTTGCCCACATCGCCAAGCTCCTTGATTACGTTGGGATTACGCTCGGCATAGAAATTGCGGGCATAGAGTCCGGTGAAATAGTCCATATAGTCGAGCGTGCATTTATTTGAACCCATGTTGCCCTCGTTGACGAGATAAAATCCGCGGATTTCAGAGTCGGGTGCGGGGGCGTCGGGAATGATGTCATACTCCGTCGGCACCACGAGCTCGTCTTCACGACAGCCCGTGGCGAGCGTCAGGAGTGGCAGAAAAATTATGAAAAATTTAAAACAGTTGTAGTTCATATCAAAGTATTGAAAGATAAAGGGGTTATCAGATTTCTACCGACAGGCTCACGCGATAGTTGCGCTTGGGCATGGGGTAGTTGAGTATCACGTCGTAGTCCTGGCTGAGCAGGTTGTTGACCTCGAGGAGAGCGCGGGCGCGCACGGCGCCGAAACGGAAGTCGCGCGACAGGGAGATGTCGGAGGTGTACCACGGCTGGGTATAGTTGTAGCGTATGTTCTCCTGCTGGTTGTACCTCTCCCCCACATATATATAGCTGTAGTTGAGGCCCCATCCGCGCCACTGCGCATTGACCACGGCTGCGCCTGAGTTGCGGGGTATGTAGGGTATCTGGTCGCGGTAATAGTTGTCGGCGGGGTCGCTGACGTCGATTGCGCGCTGGAAGGTGTACTGGGCGCGGAAAGTGACATACAGTTCGTCGGCGGGATTAAGCGTGACAAGCGCCGTCAGGTCGATGCCGCGTATCTGCACGCGGCCGAGGTTGAGCATCGTCCAGCGGAACTGCTGCCCCTTGGGATAGGCCACAATCTTGTCGCGCACCTTATTATAATATACGTCGGCCGAAAAGCGCAGTCCGCTCACGAAGCCGCGGCTGGTGCGGTCGTAGACGATGCCGGCGTTGTATTGGGTGACACGCTCGGGCTCGAGCTTCGAGTTGCCCATGTCGGCGTAGTATAGGTCGTTGAAGGTAGGCATGCGGAAAGAGCGCTTGTAGAACGCACGCAACGACAGGGCGCGGTCGCGCAGCGGATTGAACGACATGTAGACCGCGGGGGTGAACACATGCTTGTCGGCCGGTGCCTGCTGCCCGTCGAGGCTGTCGTGTATGAGTGTGCCGAGCGCCGATGCCTGCGCACGGAAACGGCCGAGGTCGAGTTCGCCGGCCATGGAGAGCATGCCGGTGATACGGTCGGGCTGTGCGAAACCATACATGTCGGCGTCGAGACGGTTCCACTTGAAATCGGCCGCGGCGGAGAAGCTGAGCCGGTCGGAGAACGAGTACCGGTTGGCCGATGAGATATAGAACTCCTTCTGCCGATAGAGGTTGTCGACCTTTATCTGCTTGTCGTCGTTGTTGACATAGTGGGTGCGGTAGAAGGCGTATTTGAGTGTGGTGAGCGTGGTGAAACGTCCCCGCGACATCGTTGCCGAGCCCTGCACGAAGGAGTTGGTGTCCCAAATGCGCTCGCCGCGGCGCCACACGTTGTTGACGATGGCACCGGGAACACCGCGCTCGGAGTTGTAGTTGTAGGCTTTGGCATGCCACTCGCCGTTGCGCAGGCGCCCGTTGAAGTTCAGCTCCATACGCGTGGCGTTGATGTCGCCGTTCTGCCGCACGGCGGTAGTGTCGTAGGCCAGTTCGCCGGCGGGGTTGACACGCCGGTAACGGAATTTGTATTTTCCCGATGAATTGAGCCACTCGGCGGATAGGGAGGCGCTGACCGTCGACGACAGTTTCAGTTCGACAAGCGCCGAGGGGTTTATGAGGTCGAACGAGCCGAAACGCACGGCGCCGCGGGCGTGGTAGGTCTCCCCTTCTTTAAATTGAGGTACGCGCGTACGCATATATATCGTTCCGGCACTGCCGAAATCGCTCGCCGGCTGAAGTATGCGGCTGCGCTGGCCGTTGTGGAGCGAGATTGCCTCGATGTTGTCGAGGGAGAACTGGCCGAGGTCAATCTGGCCGTTCTGCGCATTGCCGAGTTCGACACCGTCATATACCACGCCGGTATGGTTGGTGCCCATGGAGCGAATATTGACGGTCTTTATGCCGCCGACACCGCCGTAGTCCTTGACCTGTACGCCGGCGAAATAGCGGAGCGCGTCGGCCACGGAGTTGCTGTTGAGCCGCTGAAGCTCGTCGCCGGTGAGCACCTGCACCGGTATTATATCGGCATCGGGCTTGGCGGCGACTACCTCGACACCGCGCAGCAACACGCTGTCGGGGAGTGTGGCGGTCCGGTCGTCGGCCGCCAGACGGCCGACGGGCAGAAGCATGAAGGTGAAATAACAGAATATCTTTCTTATCATTGTCGGAATATTGTCCTGATCGGTTGAATACACAAATAAAAAATCCGGTTGCCGGCGTGAGTCACGCGTGGCAACCGGATGATGGTATTCTGACAGGAGACGATATGCCTCCGACTTTACGATAACATGAACAATAACGGGCGAAACGACTGCCTGCACCTGCGGCGCGGCAATCTACTCTATTGCATCATGACAAGCATCCTCCGTACTACGTCGTGACAAATATCAAAATTCGTCTTCTGACTTATTCCGGGGAAGCGTCGCCTTCTCAGCCCGTAGGCCAATGACATATTGTCGCACCCTTTTTTAATTGCCCTCGCCCGACGACAGCATACAGCAGCCGTGAAAGCGGAGTGACAAAGAAGAAATTACAGCAGCGGGAACTGTGCCGGATTCTCACCGGACTTCCGTTGGCGTCACAGGCACTCTTGCCTGATGCACCATAAATTTTGATACCGCAAAGGTAAATATAATATGCATCTTTTCCAAATTATTTTCCGCAACCCACGGCAGGGCAACATAAAGATAAGAGCTTGTAACAAATTTATCACATTTTTTCATTTAGTTAAAAAAATTTTTGCTTAATAAAAATTTAGTATTTATTTTTGCAACGTAAGATAAAAAATGCTTGTCAGCGAATGCGCCAAGTCATTTTTAATGTCAATTGAATAAGCTAATCTCTAAGATTCACTGCAAAAAAATACCGATATTGTTATTTACAGCGTAAACTCATTGATTTTCTATTTTTACTAAACTCTTTCGTCGAGCCGCTCAGAGGAGCACCAGCTCAAAAAAGTCTATTTTAAAAAATTTCAATTACAATATCACACCTCGGATGATTTACAATGACTGATATGGAATGCAAGTCACATACCGCACTTCATTCCACACCAACGGCGATAGCCGCGCGGCTGTAATATCTTTTACGCCATGTATCGTTGCCGATATTTTGAGCCTTAGGAATATTGCCGCTGTCAGCTATTCATCCAGGGCAATCAATACGTATATACTCCAAATGTATAAAATCACCATAAAAGAATATAGTTTTGTTAGATTGGAATCGTCGGCCAGAACCGTGAGGTCATGTAGCCGCCGATATAAGTATCTTTCTTTGAAAGATATAGGTAATAGTGATAATTAAAGATTAAACCCGTTTATTAATAGAGACCGGTTTGCACTACCGGATCCCTAATCTATGGATGTCCGTAACAAGTGATTGCTGCGGACATTCGCTGTTTAGAGAGTGCTTGATGACAAAATATGTGTATTTGTCAGAGAGTATGATAATTTTTTAATAAAAAAGGAAGCAAATCGAGAAATTTATTTTAATTTTGTCATGGTATTCAAAATATATACTCTAAAAGTATTCAAAGTCTGATTAAATCATAGATTAATTATGGCAGCAGATATAGATTGGGCCAACTTATCGTTTGGCTACCGCAAGACAAGCTACAATGTACGTTGCACCTACCGCGACGGCAAATGGGGCGAGATAGAAGTATCCGATTCGGAATACCTGAACATACATATAGCCGCCACGGCGCTACACTACGGTCAGGAAATATTCGAAGGACTCAAGGCATTCCGCGGCAAGGACGGAAAGATACGCATATTCCGCCTTGATGCCAACGCACAGCGCATACGCCGCTCGGCCGAAGGCATACTCATGGAACCGATACCCGAAGAGCTCTTCCGCAAAATGGTCACCAAAGTAGTGGAACTCAACGCTGACTTCGTGCCGCCATACGGAAGCGGTGCATCACTGTACATACGCCCGCTGGAAATCGGCATGAGCGCACGCGTAGGCGTAAAACCGGCCGACGAATACATGTTCATCGTACTCGTCACTCCCGTCGGGCCGTATTTCAAGGAAGGTTTCAAACCGACCAACATCTGCATAATGCGCGACTATGACCGCGTGGCTCCCAAAGGCACAGGCCGCTGGAAAGTAGGCGGCAACTACGCCGCATCGCTCGCAGCCGGCGAGAAAGCCCACGAACTCGGCTACTCGGCCGTGCTCTATCTCGACCCGCGTGAGAAAAAATATCTTGATGAATGCGGTCCGGCCAACTTCTTCTCCATAAAGGACGGGAAATACATCACCCCCGAATCGGAGTCCATACTTCCGTCGGTCACCAACGACTCCCTCAAGCAGCTTGCCCGCGACATGGGCATAGAGGTGGAATGCCGTCATATACTCCTCGAGGAACTTGACGACATAACCGAAGCGGCCGCCTGCGGCACCGCAGCCGTGGCCTCACCCGTGGCCGAAATCGACGACCTCGACACCGGCAAGAAATACGTGGTGTCGACCAACGGCGAGGCAGGCCCCGTCACCACCGCCCTCTACAACAAACTCCGCGCCATACAGCTCGGCGAGGAAGATGACATACACGGCTGGAACACTATAGTTAATTCATAATTCACTTTATCCAATTCATAATTCATAATTCACAATTCATAATTATGTGCCAGTTATGAATTGTGTATTATGTAATCGGCGCACACATGGCAAGAATTATGAATTGTGAATTATGAATTGGATAGAGTGAATTATGAATTGTGAATTATGAATTATGAATTGTGAATTGAATAAGATTATCGACAAATATTATCCCGCCGGCACTCGCCGACGGGATATTTATATGAAGCATTGCCGTCAGGTGGCCGACAAGGCTCTTGAAATAGCAAGGCGCAAGGCGCTCCCGCTCGACGAGGACGACATCGTGACCGGCGCAATGCTCCACGACATCGGCATTGCCCTGACTGATGCTCCCGGCATAGACTGCCACGGCACTCTACACTATATGTGCCACGGTACAGCCGGCGCCGACCTGCTTCGCCGCGAGGGATTCGACGAGCGTTTCGCCCGTATTGCCGAACGCCATACCGGCGCCGGCATCACCGCCGACGAGGTCGCAGCCTCCGGACTTCCCGTTCCGATCAGGGACTATTTGCCGGAAACCCTGCTTGAACGCCTCATCTGCTATGCCGACAAATTCTACTCCAAAAGCGGTGACATGAAAGAGAAACCGCTCGAACGAGTCATAGCCTCCATGTTGAAATTCACCCCGGCCACACTTTCCCGCTTCAACGCCCTCCACGCCGAGTTTTCCTGACACCACACGGAATCGACATATTGAAAAAAATGATAGAAAATACGCTGTTTCTACAGATTTTTTCTATCATTTTTCTTTTTTATATGGCAAATAGCCAAATTTTACACACACAAATTAGGAATATACTAATTTTAGATGTATATTTGCCGCATATTCATCATTTCATTGTATCAGAATACGCATAATTACATAAAACATCATGATTATGTATTACAAACCAATAATTTTAGTGTTAGCAGCGGCATCATTGCACATAGCAGGGGACGCCGCCACAATAAAGGCCCCTGGGCGCCATGACGCGCCGCAGTCAACATCGGTCTACTACTTCACTCCGATGGGCATCACTTTCGAGGGTACCGATACGGATGAAAAACTCGGCTCCGACATGGCTTACGCACCGGTCAGCTTCTGGTTGCAGACGGCAGCCGAAATATCGTCGGGCACACCGCAATGGACCTATCCTGTAGGCGTACAGTCCGACGGGACAGAACGGATGGGCGCCTCAACTCAGACCGAACTTAATTTCCGCATGACCACAAAGGGCAAGTATTCGGCACCTGTGCTGACATCGTCGGCCGCACCCGGCACCACGTATACCGTTGCCGGCGACGGCATAATGTACGGAAGCCTCGGCTCACGCGAACATTTCGCGGTCAACTACCGTCCGGCGCAGACCCTCGGATTCGAGACAGCCGACGAAGTGCTGACGTGCAACAGTTCATCGGCCAACGCCATGATGAATATGATAATGGGCGGAGGCCTCTACTCCAATATCAAGATTTACGGATTTGCCGAATCGTTCTACTATTCCAAAGACTTCTGGATTCAGGCTGTCAATGCCGAGGTGAGCAGCGCCACCCCCATCACTGCAGATGACATAGCCGTGACGGTGTTCGAGCGCGTACAGACATCAGTCAAGACAACCGAAATCGGCGAATTTCATGTCACTGACGTACATGCGGCGGGCAACAACCGCTATTTTGTGACTTTCGAGCCTGAAGAACCGATTTTCGTGACTACGGCCATGCAGGTGGTGATACATGCTCCCGAAGGTAAAAACACTCAGTTCGCCCCCGTCATCCCGGCACAGGATTCCTATCACGCCTCAAACGCCGGCACAGCATCAATCTACGCCGACTTCAGCCTCATGAACAAGCCTATCCAAAAACAATATATCGACTTTTTCGGTACCGAAATGACTGATGACGATGACAAAAGCCAGGGCTTCATCAACCACTGGAATGTAGGCATACTCGGCTCGTACGAGAAGCCCGAAGCAGGAGTTGACGGCATCACGGCCGACACTCAAGCCGCAGCGTCGCCCTATATCTACAATCTGCAGGGCATCTGCGTAGCCACCGACGGCAATCTTGACCGTCTCCCCTCGGGAATATACATAACCAACGGAAAGAAAATCATAAAATAAACCACATCATTAACAAAATGCTGATATGAAAAAACTTTTACTCTTAACACTTATTGCAGGAAGCACTGCCGCAATGGCTGCCGCCGAAGAGGCCAGAATCATCCTTCCTGCATCGTCGGCCGCATCAAAAGCCACACAGACCCGCGAATATACGGTTTCCACAGCAGCGAAAGCCCCGGCCAAGGCATCGTCATCCGATTTCGACCCGTATTACCCCGCTCCCGACGGAGTGCTCTATCTCGGCCTCGATGCTGAGGCGGATAAAGCGGGCGCCACCTACGCGCTTGTGCCCGACGAGGCCGAACTCACATTCAAGTCGGCATTCTCCGACGGCGACTATATCTGGGATTACTACACCGACGAAGATGTCAACAAGGAGCTTGAAAACGAGGACCTGAAAGTGAAATATACCACAACGAAGGTAGTATCGGCACCCTCGCTCTACTGCATTGGCTACGGAGGCCGCGGCACCTATTCGATGGCACTCGACGGACTCGCCGTGGGCTATGGTGCAATCCCTACAGGCAGCGGATTTGAATACTACGGCTCCAACCTCAACGCAGCCGAACTGCTCGGCCAGTTCCACGACGCATTCACTCTGTCGGTCAATTATCCCGATGCCAACAAAGCCATTACCGAGTACTACAGCGGAACGGGCGTGAAAGACATACAGCTTAAAGGATTCGGCGAAATGTTCAGCTATTGCAGCCCCTACAAACTCGACGCCCTCCGCGCCGACGTGGTCTACGCCGACGGCACGACCCCTGAGGTGTCGCACCTCATAGCCGAGGTATACCCGTTTGACACAAAGAGCGGCGTGGACTTTACAAAAAAGATTGCCACATTCACCGCTACCGGCATCACAAAACATGACGACTATTTCTATTGCTTTGATTTCGCACCCGCGGAAGCCCCTCTGATTGAGTCGCCCGTAATGGTAATCATACGTCCGACCGCCGAATGCACCAGTATCATCTCGCCTGGAGAATACGGTCTTGAGACTCTGCATGAGGGTGACCCCGGTTCGAGCTTCATCTATGCGTCATACAATTTCGGGTCCACCCCGGTGGAGGACGGTTGCCTCGGATACTACGGAGTGGAGCTCGAAGGATACCGTGGCGTACAATATCTCAACCACTGGAATGTCAGCGTGAAGCGTACGTATGTCAAAGGCGGCGACTCCGGTGCTGAAGCCATTGAAGCCGCCGAGAGCGCAATCGTCTACAACGCCGCAGCCAGCACCGCCACATGCGAGGGTGCCGTAGCCATGACAGCAGTGTCGATGCAGGGCACTACCGTCGCATCGCACTCTGGCGACACTCTCGACCTGAGCGGACTCGCTCCCGGCATCTATGTAATCACCGCCGAGAGCGCTGAACCTGCCGCCGCTATAAAAATAGCAGTGAAATAACCCGACTGCCACTGCGTTTAGCGCACTCCACAGGATCCGACAACGTCAAAACCACACACTACGCGGCGCCGACATGCATTAAAACAGCATGCCGGCGCTACTTTTTTATCGGCATGTGTGGCGATTAGGAAGCTGAGTTTCAGATATATTTCTTTTTTTTAACCTATATTTTCAGTACCAGGCATTGTATAGGGATACTTTTGTTGCTAAATTTGCTATAAAACATTAATCAACCAAACCAAGCTTTTTACAATTCCATGAAGCGAAATCTATTATCAGTAATCACATTGGCGGCTGCGGCTGCGGCCGCGGCGGTGCCGGTCAAGATGTCGGCCGCCGGCGACATCGTCGCTACCGAGGCTTACCGATGGACAGGCGACTCCATCGTTCAGGGGGAATACAAAGCCTACGCTCCGAGCGATATAGAAATCATATCGGACTATTCGGCGCAACCACATTTTTTCATGCCTATTAACAAGACATGGAAACTTAAGAACGATATATCCAAATATCCGCAACTGCGCTCCGACAACCGCCTGCACAATGCCATATACAATATGGGGCTTGACGAAATGGTCAATGCAGTCGAGCCGGACACCACCCTGCGCACAGGCAAGGAGTGGGCCGGGGTATGGACGCGTGATGTATCATACTCCATAATCCTTTCGATGTCGTACCTCCAGCCCGAGGCATCAAAAATATCGCTGATGAAAAAAGTCAACCCCAATGGCCGTATCATACAGGATACCGGTTCGGGAGGCGCGTGGCCGGTAAGTTCCGACCGCATGATATGGGCCGTGGCTGCATACGAGCTATATAAGGTGACAGGCGACCGTGACTGGCTTGAATACATCTACCCCATTATCAAAAACTCACTTGAGGACGATTTCGAAATAACCTATAACGACGGTGCCGTCAACGGCGAGACATCATTCATCGACTGGCGCGAACAGAGCCACCCGAAATGGATGCAGACTGTCGACATCTATGCCTCACAGACACAGAGCACAAGCGCCGTGCATGTGGCTGCCCTTGACGTCCTGTCGAAGATTGCCGCCGAGCTCGGCAAGAAAGATGAGGCCAAGAAGTATGCCGAGATGTCAAAGTCGCTCAACGAAAGCATAATCGAGAAATTCTGGATGCCGGAGAAGGGAACCATGGCAATGTATACCTACGGCCGCGAATATCCGATAATCAATCCGCGCTCCGAGACTCTCGGACAGGCATTCGCCATTCTCTATGACCAGCTGCCCGACTCTATGGCCGCCACAATCACCGAAAATGTGCCGACCACGCCCTACGGCCCTGCCATCTTCTTCCCGCAGATAAAGGATATGCCTGCCTACCACAACAATGCGCTGTGGCCCTGGGTGGCATCATACTGGGTGCTCGCCAACGCCAAGACCGGCAACGAGGAGGGCGTGATGGAGGGTATAGGCTCGGTATTCCGCCCCGCCGCGCTCTTCACCACCAACAAGGAAAATTTCAATCTCGACAACGGCGACATAGCCACTGAACTCAATTCGTCGAACATGCTGTGGTGCCTTGCCGGCAACCTCGCCATCACCCACCGTGTGCTTTTCGGCATTACATTCGAGACCGACGGACTGCATATCAAGCCGTTCGTACCCAAAGCTCTTGCAGGCACCCGCTCGCTCGAAGGCTTCGACTACCGCGGAGCCAAGGTCAATATCACTGTCAACGGCTACGGCAATATCGTAAAGGACATTACAGTCAACGGCAAGCGCCTGAAAAACATCAACGGTGCAATAATCCCCGCACGTCCCAAAGGCGACTACAATGTAGTAGTCACAATGGCCGACAATGACATAGCTCCTATGAAGGTGAACCGCATGGCCAACGTCAAGGCTCCGCTCACACCGCTCACACGCTTCGTCCATGATGCCGACATCGCCGCAGCCAACCCGAATGCTCCATACGAGAATACGATACAGTGGAATCCCATCGAATACATCGCCGGATATATCGTGCTGCGCGACGGACAACGCATAGCCCGCACACGCGAGACGTCGTTCGACGCCACCGTACCGGGAGTATATCAGGTAATCGGTTTCGATGAAAACGGCGTGGAGTCATTCGCCTCCGAGCCACTCAGCAACCTGACTGCAACGCGCATACAGCCCGCAAAGGAAGCAACGAAACTAACCTCTAAAGAAGTGTCATACCAACCCGAGGGAGGCGTAATCAAAGGATATACCGGCAACGGTTTTGCCGAAGTTGACCACAACGCGGCTCCTGTAGTCTTTGAGGTCGCTGCCGACAATGACGGCGAATACTTCCTGTCGCTGCGCTATGCCAACGGCAACGGCCCTGTCAATACCGAAAACAAATGCGCAGTGCGCACGCTCTTCATCGACGGTGTCAAAGCGGGCACTGTAGTCATGCCGCAACGCGGTGTGGGCAACTGGAATGACTGGGGCATGACCAACTACTTGCCTGTCAGCCTCGCCAAAGGTGCGCACAAAATCACCATCGAATTCATGCCATACGACGAGAACATGAACCTCGCCACCAACCACGCCATCATCGACGCCCTCGTAATGGAGCAACGATAGAGCAATTATAATAGCAATAAAAATCAGGATGGTGTACCAGAATTTCAGATTCTGATACACCATCCTGATTTTTAATATATTACGCCATTCGGACGGAGTATAATGCAGAACTATGGCAAGCAGCCAAAAGTCGCAGCAAATTGTAGGGATGCGATTCAATGCTGTTTAACTTAAGGAACATGGAGTGGAGCGAGGGCGTCCCGCCCTCGTGCTATTGTTTTAAGTTACAAAAAGTTACCACGAGGGCGAGACGCCCTCGCCCCACTGCAAACAGCATTGAATTGAAGCCATACAAGATGATATATCATAAGAAACGGCCGAGCGGGTGGCTCGGCCGTTTCGTTATAGGTGGTTAATCTGAGGGTCAGCGGACGTAGACTTTGGTGGCTTTGTCGCCCTGACGCTTGATGTAGATGCCATTGGCAGGGTTGTCGACGCGCATGCCCTGGAGGTTGTAGTAAACTACGGGAGCATCGTTTTCAACAGGTTCAACCGTGATGTCGCCAACACCTGAAGAAGCGTAGCCGATACGTGCAGGAGCAAATTTGATTATATCCTCGTCCTCTTTTTCCTTGCTTGAAGATTTATCCCTTGAATAGGGTTCCTTTACATTATCAAAGAAAGAAGGATCGTAGGGAGTGCCGCCGACGGGGCTGCTGCCATAGAAATCAAGATACTGCACGCCTATGCCGTAGTTGCGGATATAGCTTTCGGTAATACCGAGAAGCGACAGAGGAATGCGGAACTCATAGAATGTATGCGCGCTATCGTCAATTTCGCTGCGGAGGTCTACGAAACCGTCGTTGGTCTCAAGTACTTCAGGCTCGAAATTGAATTCCTTCTGGCCCCATACGTTTGAGATACAAGATGCGAGACCGTCGGCATAGCCATATTCAACAGTGCTTGTCTTGCAGTATGCGGCATCATAGCTTGCATGGCCGTTGGGATTTGCGATGAAGTATCCGGGGTTACCTGTTCCGGGCTTGGTAGAACCGAGCCATATAGCGTCAACGCCATTCTCGAATTTCGCGCCGGGACCGCCGTCATCGTTCCAGATTGCACCGGCACCTTCAATATAACCGTCGAAAGACTTGTCAGGATCGAGGTCGAAAGCTATCATCATGCGACCGTCCATGTTGTAGGGCTTGGATTCGCCGGGCTGCTTGCCCTCGCCATAGAGATCCCATACGGTGTAGACGAACTGTACGCCGAGGTAGAGATTCTGGCTGTCGTAAGCGGCATAGATGGCGTAAGAGTCGATAATCGGGCGCTCGTGATTACCCTTCATTGCCTGGGCCACGTCGCGTGCCACACCTTGTGCAATAAGGTCAGCGTCTGTCCAGTGACCAAGCGCACCTGCGGCTTTCTGACTGCTGAACTGCATGTTGACTGTACGGTTGGTGCCGAACTGGTTGTCGGGGTTGACTTTATAGTAGTCGGTGATGAGGTTGTTGCCGTGAGGCACGGGGGGATTGACGACGTCGGAACGGGTGAAGGTGGCTTCAGCCTCGGTGGTACCGTCGGCGTTGGTGGCTTTGACAGTAAGTGTGCCGGTCTGGCCGTCGTTGAGGTATGAGCTTACCGCCACGTTATTGGCACCGTTGGAGAAGGTGAGCGCCTTGCCATTGAAGTCGGCTGTTACCGATGTAGCTTTGGCGTTTCTCTCCGGCATACGGGGTTACGAATAATCAGCGTCCTCCAGACGCTTAAATGCCTAAGTAAACAACATTGGGACGTGCGCCCCTACTATTGGTGGGGTTGCGACACAATCCGCAGACATCGATGGACGCGGCACAAATTAGCCCGATAAAAATTCGATAAAAATTCAATAGTTCATTTCAAAAATGGGGCGTCAAAATTTGTGTTAATTAAAAGAAAATGATTACCTTTGCAGCGCTTTAGGCATATTGTGTCCCGACGGCTGCGGCCAAAGGCGCACAAATGCCGTGCAAAACAGATTTAATTAACTAATTTATTAACCGTTTAATTTAATGACTGAAGAAGTTAAAACCTCTCCAATCGCCGATTTCGATTGGGATGCCTACGAAAAAGGCGAAACCGCAGGTGAGAAGTCTCGCGAAGAGCTTACCAAGACTTACGACGAGAGCCTCAACACTGTAAAAGACAAAGATGTAATCGAAGGTACCATCATCGCCCTCAACAAGCGCGAAGCCGTGGTTAACATCGGTTATAAATCAGACGGCATCATCCCCGTCAGCGAATTCCGTTACAACCCCGACATCAAAGTCGGCGACGTAGTGGAAGTATTCATCGAAAATCAGGAAGACAAAAAAGGACAGCTCATCCTCTCGCACCGCAAGGCCCGCGCATCCCGCTCATGGGAGCGTGTCAACCAGGCACTCGAGAACGATGAGATCATCAAGGGCTACATCAAGTGCCGCACCAAGGGCGGTATGATTGTCGACGTATTCGGCATCGAAGCCTTCCTTCCCGGCTCGCAGATTGATGTCAAGCCTATCCGTGACTACGATATCTTCGTCGGCAAGACTATGGAATTCAAGGTTGTCAAAATCAACCAGGAATTCAAGAACGTCGTTGTCAGCCACAAAGCACTCATCGAGGCAGAGCTCGAGCAGCAGAAACGCGAAATCATCTCGAAGCTCGAGAAAGGCCAGGTGCTCGAAGGTACTGTCAAGAACATCACCACCTACGGTGTGTTCATCGACCTTGGCGGCGTAGACGGTCTTATCCACATCACCGACCTCTCATGGGGCCGTGTCAACCACCCCGAAGAAGTCGTATCGCTCGACCAGAAGCTCAATGTCGTTATCCTCGACTTCGACAACGAGAAGAAACGTATCGCCCTCGGCCTCAAGCAGCTCCAGCCCCATCCGTGGGATGCCCTCGACCCCAACCTCAAGGTCGGCGACAAGGTCAAAGGTAAAGTTGTCGTTATGGCTGACTACGGCGCATTCATCGAAATCGCTCCGGGCGTAGAAGGTCTTATCCACGTAAGCGAGATGTCATGGTCGCAGCACCTGCGCTCGGCTCAGGACTTCATGAAAGCAGGCGACGAAATCGAAGCCGTCATCCTCACCCTCGACCGCGAGGACCGCAAGATGTCGCTCGGTATCAAGCAGCTTAAGGAAGATCCGTGGGAAAACATCGAGACCAAATATCCCGTCGGCAGCAAGCACACCGCTAAAGTGCGCAACTTCACCAACTTCGGCGTATTCGTTGAACTCGAAGAGGGCGTAGACGGTCTGATCCACATCTCCGACCTCTCTTGGACAAAGAAAATCAAACACCCGACCGAATTTACCCAAATCGGTGCCGACATCGACGTACAGGTACTCGAAATCGACAAGGACAACCGTCGTCTGAGCCTCGGCCACAAGCAGCTCGAAGAAAATCCCTGGGATGTATTCGAGACTATCTTCACTGTAGGTTCAATCCACGAAGGCACCATCATCGAGATGCTCGACAAGGGCGCTGTAATAGCACTCCCCTACGGCGTTGAAGGCTTCGCCACTCCCAAACACCTCGTTAAAGAGGACGGCAGCCACGCCAAGGTTGACGAGAAACTCAACTTCAAGGTTATCGAATTCAACAAGGATTCGAAGCGCATCATCCTTTCTCACAGCCGTATCTTCGAAGATGAGGCTAAGGCAGAACGCGCAGAGGCCAAGAAGGCAGCTCCCAAGCGCGCACCCCGCAAAGAGGCTGAACCCGTAGTTTCGACTCCCGTAGAGAAAACCACTCTCGGCGACATCGAAGCCCTCGCAGCCCTCAAAGAGCAGCTCTCAAAGAAATAATCAATTATTTCCATAAACAGTGACGGGGAGGCCGATTGCGGCCTCCCCGTTGTGTTTATTCCATCAGTATTTTAAACACTTACGCGGTATTATTCCGCTTACGCGTCATCACCCGGCTATATATGTTTATACGTATTAACGACGGGCGCTCCCAATTATTTAAGTCGCGGCCCAATGCTGTCTGCTTAAGCTGAGTCGAATGGGGCGGGGGCGTCTCGCCCCCGTGGTAGCTTTCAGTGTATAAGGATAATACCACGGGGGCGAGACGCCCCCGCCCCATTCTATGCTCTTTGAGTGAACAGCATTGTATCGCGTCCGGACAAATTAGTTCGGGATATGGAGAAACAAAGACCGCGCCTGCTACTGACCGGCAATCCGGGGGTAGCAGGCGCGGCGTTTAATCGCGCTATTATTACAAAAGATACATTAGTGGTGCGGCGATTATGGAGTAGGTGTAGATTAGCCCTTTACGACTTCCCACTTGTAGGGATCCTCATCGGTAAGAGGCACGTAAATGTAACCCTCCGGGAGAGTGAAGTCCTCACCGCTCTGGTTTACACCTTTGCTGCTGTATTTACCGCCGTAGAGGTAGCAGTAGCCGAATGCCGAAGCGGGGTCGTCCTCATTGCCGTTGAATACGGCGATACGTACTGAAGCGAAGTTTCCGCCATGTACGTTGGCAATAGCCTCACGTGCCACATAGAGCGAATAAAATCCGTCGCCCTTGCCGGGTTCGCTGTCCTCAACGATATATGTACCCGACATGATGTCGCATACTGCACCGCGGCCTACTGCGACAGCGCCCTGGATTGCTTTAACCTGCACGTCGGAAAGAACTGCTTTACCGCCCTGGATTCTCACTGCATAGCTCCATACGCGTTCGTTGGTCTCGGGGTTGACAATGCTGTTGCGCGAGGTGTTGTTTACGACGCAGTCGGTCATTGTCAGGGTGTCGTCGGTGCCTGCGGGCTGGAAGTAGACCGATGCCATCTGCGAGTTGAATGTAACTTTTTCAAATGTCATCGAACCGCCGCCCTGGTTCCAGACATCACCGCCGCGATATGAATCGGGAGAGTTGAATGTCACGTTTTTGGCATCGAGAGTACCGCCTTCGGTGACGTAGAACAACCCGCGTATGCCACCGTTTATCACGCCGTTGCCGCTGATATGAAGCGGAGCCTGTACTTCAATCTGTCCGCCCGTGCTGCATTCGATATTGCCTTTCACCTCGATAGAGGTCTCATTTGTGATTTTCATATTGGGAGTCGCCGGCGTACCGAGCACAGCCGACAGGTCGAGAGATACGCCCGCGGGCACTTCTATTTCACCACCGGCTACAATTGCATCGGCAAACTGCGACGGAGATGTGACTATTTTCACATTGTTGTCGGGGTCGTCGAATGTGTCGTTGACCTTGATATTGAAGTCGGCGGGAGCGGTAAGGAGCGAACCGAAGATATTGGTACGGTGGTTCACCTGCACGGGGGCGGCATTGACTGTCACGGGAGAAAGTCCGTTGTTGAGCACGAGCTCGCAGTCAATCACGCCGTTGCCTGTAAGGAGATAGTTCATCGCGATAAGCCTGTAGGCCGGTTTGCCCTCATCGGCAGCGACAGGGAATGTCTGCCCGGGAAGATTTGCGAACTCCACGGCATCGAAAGTGACGGGTGAGGTGACGGGCGAGCCGGGCTGACCCGACAATACGTCCATAGTCTCATAAAGACCGTTGGTCACTTTGACTGAAGCTGTCAGTGAAGAAATGATGGCCTGGATGGCCTGGGCGCTGACATCGTCGGTACCCCAGTTGAGCTGGGCGAACGGACGCGTAAGGGTCACACTCTCGTTGTAAGCGCCGGTCACGGTAAACTGTTCCGATTTACCGACAAATACATCTTCGGCAGCCTCGTTGGAGAGTGCATTGCTGTAGTTGACTTTGACCACACCGTCGGTAAACGAAGCGAACGTGTTGTCAGCATCGTCGGCGTAGAACACTACCTGGTAGGTCTTACCCTTGGCCAACGGGAGGCTAACGGTCTCTACGGTCTGCGATTGGCCGAAAGCGGTCCTGCCTTCAGAGAACACTTTGACGGGATTTCCGTCGACAATCTCGAATACTGTCCACTGCAGATTGTCAAGAGTCACGCGGTCACCGTCAGCGGTACCGTCACCGAAATTGCCGCGCGAACCAAGGCTGCGGGGGAGCTGCACCGTGAAGCTGACACCGTCGCCTGCGGGAACGGGAGCGTCATCATCCGAACAGGAAGCAATCCCGAACAGAGCAGCGATTGCCATCGTAGAATAAATAACTTTTTTCATTCTTGCAAAAAATTTTAAATTACACAAATTAAATCCAACTATTAAGATTAATATATTAAAGACTAAACCTTTATATTTATATCATCGGAGAAAGAGAAGTCAACATCAAGACCGCTGCCTACGGAAGCCGTAAGGAATCGGCCCCTGACGTATGTAATCCGGCCGCGCAGCAACGGCACCGACAGGGTGCCGGTAAGACCGGTCACACTTCCCGACGGCGACTTCAACGACAGCTGCACCTGCACGCCACTGTCGTGATGGTTCATGAACACGTAGTCAAAAGCGATGACTGCCTCGCCGTTGCCGACAGGTGTTATCGAGGCATCGTATGAAATGCCCGTCAGGGAGTCGGCGACACGCTGGCCGAACATATCATATACGCCGGGCATGTAAAGCGGATACCGCAGTTTCACGCCAAAACCGTCAAGAGCTCCGGCAGCCGAAGCAGAGAGGGCATCATCTCCTGCCGTATCGTGGGTCGCCTCCTCTTTTTTGACCATATCGGAAAAAAATTCATTAAAATCGGTGGCGATAAACACATATTTGGCAAGCGGGCGCTCGAGCGAAATAGTACCTGAGACAGACGCTCCTGCCTCTATTGTGGAGGGCACTGACACGGAAGTGCGTCCTTCAAAGGCATCACGCCAATCGGTGTCGCCGCGATAAGGCTCGGTATAAGATATGCGTGAGAAATCGGAGCAATCGTAGAACGGGGCATCGTCTTCCGGCACGAAATCCTGCCATGCGTATATGTCCCATTCACCGGAAGGGAGTTCCAGTTCAACTTCAAAGTCGGCCAGCGAGAGGTCGTTGCGCGTGAATGTCTGCCGTTTTACCGGAGAAGTGGTGTCTCCCTTGCGGTAGACCTGGAATACATATTGTGCTTCAGTGGCCAAAGCGGCTGAACGCCCGGAATATCCGGCATTATATTCGTATTCAGTCCAGTCCGTATCGTGGCTGACCGTAAGACGCACCTTTACGGTGCGGTTATCGTCGGGCCATTCATGGACGCACGACACCGTAACGGACATAGCAGCGAAGCCCGTCGTCAGCATTATCGCCTTTGCAATCATATTCTTTATCCCGCAGGTCATCGCGCACCTCCTTTCTTATTCAGGTCGAAAGTGTAGCATAGGGAAACGGCGGCATTGTCCAGGCCGAAAAACGTACGTTTCCTTCTGTCGAGGAGCAATCCGTTGTGGCGGTTTTCAAAGATGTCGTAATCCAGACGGTATACGCCTGCGCCGATGGAGAATTCCATTTTCCACCTCGGATTGCACGGAAAAGCGATGCGGAAACCGCAACTTATACCGCCTCCGAGAGCCGGCGTGCTGCGGTCATGGTCCTGATAGCGCCGGTCACCGCCGAAAGCGACGTTATAGAATGCCATTCCGAAGTGGGCGCCGATGAAAAATCCGGTATCGGAAACTCCGGGCCAATAACGCATCTCGGGCATTACCGTAAACGTACGGAACTTGGTATCGCTTGTGAAATAATTAAATCCGGAATAATATACCGACAGATTGGCCGACCAGTGTGGGGCGACATCTATCTCCGCAGCCGCATTTGTCCATAACATAAACCACGCGGGCACATTTGTCTTGACGTAAACGTGGCGCTGCGGTACTACAGAAATGGCGCTACCACCCGACGCCGACACTGAATCCGTATCGGAGGCAAGCGGACGGGAAGCACTGCCTGACAGTGAAATCCCCGCACAGAGTGCAGCGACTGATAAAAATCGTATTACGGGATGCATGTATTCTGTTATACCACTCCCGGCCGGAGCCGGCGAAGGCAGTTTAAAGTGTGATTTAAAGTTAATAAAGTGTGATTAAACGGTTGTTGTCAGATTGGTTCGTTAACCCTTTCGCTCCAAAATTACGATTTATATTTCTATCCTACAAATATGTTCACCATTATTTTAATATAAATACAAAATTTATCCAAAAGTTTTTAAAACCAATATATTAGCCTGCAAATATTACTTAACCGGCGGCATCTGCTCCATTCCTTGCAGCGATTTGACTTCATGGCACCGGCAGCCACAAACCAAATAATAATTACGGTTGTTGATAAAGATGAAAACAAGCGGTTTTATCAGCGGTTGCACCGAGGAGCCGCCCAATGCTGCTTACTTAAGAGCGCGTAGGTGTCGCAGAACTGATGTGACGATTGCATCATGTAGGGCTGCTCCCCGGAGCAGCCGCCAAGCAACTGATAATCAACTTTTGTTATCGGCTGCGCCGGGGTGCAGCCCTACAAGATGACGTATCATATATTACGTATCATATATTATAAGTTCTGCATACCCTCGATTATTAGTAACTTCTTGACAGATGCAAACATAAAAATATCATTAAACAAAACCTCAACAGATATGGACAACATGAACAAAAGCCCTGAAAATACGGCCTACGAAAAAGAACTTGAGAATATGAGCCCGTTTGAGATAAAGAGTACGTTAATCAGTCTGGCGGAAAAAGACGCACAGCGAAGTACAGCTACCTTTCTCAACGCTGGCCGCGGCAATCCTGACTGGCTGCTCTCATACCCGCGAAAGGCATTCTTCCTTTTAGGCGAATTTGCCATGTCGGAGGCCGACCGCATGAAATATGACGATGCCATCGGCATTGTGGCGTCTCCTACACAGGACGGTGTTGCCGCCCGTTTTCTCGCTTTCCTCGACGCCCGCAAAGATGAAACTGGAGCAAAAGTGCTCCGCCATTTCTATTCTCATACGACCGGGGAACTCGGAGCCAATCCAGACGAACTCGTATTCGAACTTGTCGACGGCATACTCGGCGACCACTACCCCACTCCTCCGCGCATACTCAGGCATGTGGAGATTATCACCCGTGAATATCTGCGTCAGGCCATGGGCGGAGGTGACGACCCTACGGTCTACGATCTTTTTGCCACTGAGGGAAGCACGGCAGGCATGTGCTATGCGTTTGACACGCTCAAACAGAATTTTCTCATGGAGCCGGGCGATAAAATCGCACTTTTCACGCCGTGCTTCACTCCATATCTCGAGATACCGCGGCTGAGCGAGTTCGGACTGGATGTGGTGGAGATAAGCGCCAACAAGGTAGAGCGCGACGGGTATCATGACTGGCAGTATCCCAAAGAGGAAATCGACAAACTCCGTGACCCGTCGATTAAAGCGGTATGCATCACCAACCCCTCCAATCCGCCGAGCGTATGCTTCTCGTCTGAAGTACTTGACATGCTTGTCGATGTCGTGAAAAACGACAATCCCGGTCTCATGGTCATCACCGACGATGTATACGGCACATTCATCGAGGGATTCCGCTCGCTTATGTATGTGCTGCCTTACAATACATTGTGCCTCTATTCGTTCTCGAAATATTTCGGCGCTACAGGCTGGCGTGTGGCCGCAATGGCTCTGCGCAGGGGGAAAAATGTATTCGACGACAGGCTCGCCGCACTTCCCGATGACAAAAAGGCGCTTCTCGCCAAGCGATATGGAAGCATTACGCTTGAATCAGAAAAACTGAAATTCACCGACCGCCTCGTGGCCGACAGCCGCCTTGTAGGTCTGAACCATACAGCCGGACTATCTACTCCGCAGCAGATACAGATGGCATTGTTCTCCGCGTTTGCCTTCCTGCACCGCGATGCCCTGCAGCCAAAACTCATAGCTATGATCCACAAGCGTCTGGACAATCTGTGGAGCACTACAGGATTCAAGCTGCTTCCCGACCCCAACCGCGCCGGATATTATAGCGAGATAGATCTCATGGTCTGGGCAAAAAAGATTTATGGCGATGATTTCGCCGATTACCTCAACAATAATTATCAGCCCATTGATTTTGTAATCCGTCTGGCCGATGAAACGGCAGTCGTGCTTCTCAACGGCGACGGCTTTGACGGGCCGAAATGGTCGGTGCGTGCCTCCCTTGCCAATCTTGACACTGATGCGTACCTGAAAATAGGCACTGCCATACGCAAGATTCTCGACCAGTACCACGACGAATATCTCAACTCTATATCGGGGGCGGCTAATTGAGATTGCGGCGACACAACAGAAGTGTCGTATTCTTCATAATATCAGCGAATATACACCGATAAAAATATCCATTATCAGTGTAGGGCTGCACCCCGGTGCAGCCGGAACCGATGTAGACAGGAGTTTTCATCAGCGGCTGCACCGGGGTGCAACTCTACAAGCCGCCTGTAATCGACAAGATTGCCGGCTGGATATAATAAGAGGGTGTCGCGGAGAATATGGTTCCGCGACACCCTGCTGTATTTCGACTGGCCGGTGATTTCGGGAAGTCAGGAATATGTTCCGTGTTATTTCACCATGAGCTTATAGGCGTAATTCCCTACCATCACGATATAAGCGCCGTGGGCGATGTCGCCTATGACACAGGTACCGTCAGCGCCGGTGACAGCCGAACGACGCAATATGCCGTTCATGCCGATAAGGCTTACAGGCATTCCGGCCGCTGCTTTCACGGTCAGGACATTCCCGTCGACGCGTACATCAATGGCGGATTTTCCGTCGGCTGTTATGTCGTCCACAGCGCCTACGGTCTTTATGTCCATGAGGTTGGTATAGAAATAGGCATTCGGGAACTCGTCGTTGGTAAGCACGCACATCACGTTGTCAATCGGAGAGATGAATGATGTCACGCCGTTGTCGAGGGTATATTCCTCATCGATATAGAGCTCCTCTCCCACAAGATTTCCCTCCTCGTCGAAAGTCGGTACATCTACGAACCACCGGTAGACAGTCTCCTTGCCGTTGATGACTGCTTCGGAGGAGAGGTCGACGGTGCCGTCGACTACCTCGGTCTGCAGCGGAGCCTGGTTGCCGTAAGTGTAAAGAGTGTATTTATTCAGCGGCAGTGTGCTCGGACGGAACAGGTTGTTGTTGAGGTAAAGCACGTTGAGCGACTTCATCGCCGACACGTCAACGCTGCTCAGCTGATTGCTTGCAAGGGAAATCTGGTTCATCGCAGGCAGACGCGAGAGGTCAATCTCAGTCAGTTGGTTACCTGTCAGGTCGAGGTGCCACAGATTTTTGTTGTCAGACTTGAAAGAGGTAATCTGATTGTTGGAAATCGAGAGGAGCTCGAGTCCGGGATAGGCCGACGCGTCAAACGAGGTGAACTTGTTGTTGCCCAGATCAAGATCGTACAGGTTGGGGTAGCGCGTAAGGTCAAGGTCACTGAAATTGTTGCCGGCAAGACGCAACTCGATGAGTCCGGCAGCATTCGGCCATACAACATTGTCCTCCGTCAATCCGGCATTCTGCACGCCGAACAATGCAAGTTTGTCCAATTTTGAAGCGTCAATCGACGACAGAGACAGGCCTCCGACACTGAACACCGTAAGTCCGCTGTCCTCACCGTATGAGTAGACTCTTACTGTGGCGCCGCGCTGTGAAGCGACGGAAAATGAGCTCGGAGCAGTCCCGACGATGTACTCCGTCAGATCTGCTTCCGTACCGCTCCAGTCGATATACAGCGGCGTGTTGTCGTTGGCGGCACGCAGTATGATTTCGCCGGACTGATTGGCCGAGGTGACGAATGAAGCCACCACATTGGTGGGCATCGCGGCCGCCTCAATCTCGGTAGTACGGAGTGTGAGCCCCTCGAATTTCGGATTAGTCATCTCGCAGTACACTTTCGAGCCTACTATCGGGCTGAGGAAGTGCGTCACGCCGTTTTCCTCATTATAATCCGTACCTTTATTCAGGAGTGAGCCGTCCGCCTTTTTCCATGCGAATGAAGTTGGGGTACCGTCGATATTATATACCGAAAGGTTGCATCCGGGGCCAATCTTGGCGATGGTAATGTCGTTCTGAGGCGTGTATGTGTATGTGTCCAGACCGTCGATTACAGGCAGCGTATTGAAGTTTAGCGCATTGTTTTCGCAATGAAGCTCTTTCAGGCTTATTTCGGCGGGAAGTACAATGGAAGTGATTTCGTTATGAGCGATGTTCATGCTTGTCATCAGCGTGCAGTATGTGACATCGACAGTAGAAAGGCTGTTGTGGGATATGTCGAGAGTCATCATATTGTCGGCGTCTTTCAGCAGCGACAGGTCGGTCAGCTTGTTGTGCGAGAGGTCGAGATTGCGTATGGTGCGCATATCGTTGAGAGTGACGCTCGTCAGTTCGTTGTTGCTCAGGTCGATGTCAAAGAGCATGTTTTTCTGGTATACGTCGTTGACACCGCGGATATTGAGCGCCGGGAAGTGGTTGCCGGTAAGCACAAGCGATTTCAGCATGCGGTTCCAGCTCAGGTCGATGTTGTCGCTTCCGTAGATGCCGGCGTTGACAAGGCGCAGTGTCCTGAGCGAACGGGCCGCGCTGAAGTCGATAGAGTTAAGGGTGATGTCCTCCATATCGAAGGCCGATACGAGCTCGCCTTCAGGTACGTATACCGTCACGGTGCCGCTGTTGGTCACGCCCGTCACATTGCTTACGGCAGGTGCCGATTCAGATGTGGCGGTGTATTCCACTTTGCCGCGGCCATAGTCCACATAAAATTTCTTGGGAGCGGCTTCGGTAGCGCCGTACATGCCGAGGCCGAACTCAATCGGTGTGCCGTCAGACGACATCACCGGAGCGCTGAACGTGATTACCTTGTCGTCCTTTCCGTAGTCAGCCTCGCTCTTGACTTTGAATTTATTGGTACACAACGGATAGTAGCCGAATGCGCTTTCAGGGAACGCATCGTTGGCGAAAGCCACATACACGCTGTCGGAAACAGCTTTAAGCAGTGTGACTTTACCGTCGGCGTATGTATAGTAGTCGTTGCTGAGGGCTACAAGACTGTTGGGGTTGGACTCGCTCGTGCGGTAGAGGGCCGCGGTAGTCACGGTGCCATCGCGCAGCACTTTGTCACTGAGGTCAATCACAGTGCCCACTTTCTGGGTTTTGGCTACCTGCATGTCGTTCTGCTTGTAGGCATAATAGTCCCATTCGTCATTGGGCAGGGGCAGCGTGGCGAAAGTAAAGTCATTGTTGCGCAGCGACAAATTGAACAATGCGGTATTATTCGACAGGTCAATCGAAGTGAGATGATTGTTGTTGACATACAGGTCGGTCAGATGCGGATTTTTAGAGACATCAAGGTCAGTGAAACCGTTGCCGCTCGCAAAGAGATACACGAGATTGGGGTTATTGGTAACATCAAGTTTCTCCAGCCTTACACCGGCGTTGACCGAGCCTGACATGTGGTCGCAGTAGAACTGGTTGAGATACGGGTTCTTGCTGAGGTCGATATTGCGTATTTTTGTTTCGCTTATATTGAGTATGTTAAGCTTGGTATTTCTGGTGACATCAAGCTCCTCGACGGGAGTGGAGTCAATGGAAAGCTGTCTCAGTTCGGGGCACCCGGAAGGATCGAGGTGAGTCAGTCCTTTGTTCGCCCATGCGTCAAATGACATCAGTGCGGGATAGTCCGAGAGATTGAACGAGGGGTCGAGCTTTTCAATACGCCCCATGTCGAGAATAGTGAGGCCGGGCTTGTTGGCGCCGATAATCAGCGGAGTGACGTTGAACGGGTTGTTGCTGACGCTTATATACTGCAGGGCGCCAAGTCCGCTAAGGTCAAGTCCGGTAAGTTCGTTGTTGGAGAGGTCGAGTATCTCGAGGTTGGTGAGCTTGTCGATCTGCACGTCGGTGAGGTAGCATTCACGTGCACTGAGCAGGTCAATCTTGCTCGCGTCGCCGTAGATTTTCACCGTTCCCTCTTTTGTGACGTTGCACGTGATGGCCGTACCTACAAACGACCCTGTCTCGGCATCGAGCGTGGCCTGAGTGATTTCATACTCCATAGGACCGAAACCGGCGTCCACATCTATGTATCCGTCTTCGGTGGCACCGAGAGTGAGCGTTATCGCTCCGGCAGCACCACCCGCTTCATAAACGCGGGTCTTGATGACCAGCGCCGGCTCCTCTTCCTGTGTCTGCGCTTCCACCGGCATCGGGAAGCACAGCATACCGGCAAATATTGCCGCGAGCCACGGACATCTGTTTTTGATTATTCTCATAACAATATGATTTATAGTTGTTTTTAACGTACTGCAATTTTTTGTGATACCTGTCCGTTGACATTAAGTACATAAATGCCTTTTGACAGGGAAGAAAGGTCTACGACAGCCTCGTCGGCCCGGAAAGCCTGAACGAGACGCTCGCGCCCCGAGATGTCATACACGGCTATTTCGAGCGAAGACGCTCCCGCGAGGAACACGCTGAAACGGTTATCACCGAGTGAGCTGACCAATACGCGCTCGTCGTCAACCGAGATGTCACCTACTCCGGCGTTGGACCGGCGGAGCACCTCCTTGAGACCGGCGAGAGCGTCGAATTTACCGGCACCTGCCTGCACGGGGTCGGCCTTAAGCACCCCTTCGTCACGTACTGCCGTCTTTGCAACTATATCCTTGACATCGCTGATGGTCAGCGTGGGGTCGGCCTCGAGCCACAGTGCAAGCGCTCCGGCCACCTGCGGCGATGCCATCGACGTGCCTATCGACCAGCCCCAGTAGTTGGAACGGTCAGCCTCATCGACATAGGCGTTGAGCGAAGAACCGCTGACATTTCCCTCCGTCTCGACATAATAGGAATTCATGGGGGATATTATGACTGCTCCCGGAGCACATATATGAGGCATGTTGCGGCCGTCGACAAGCGTGCCGTAGGAGGAGAACGATGATATGTTGCCTTCGGTCAGTTCATATTCGGAGTGGTATAAACCGCCGTCGACAGCGGCCCAGTCGGAACGTGTGTCATACGACCCGACCACGAGAATGCTGTTGCCGGTGGCCATGTCGCTGATTGAACCGTTGCACATGCCGTCGTCATATCCGTCAAGCCCGAAATTGGTAATAGAGGAAAAAAGTCCGTCGCAGAACAAATCAGCACGTTGACCCACGCTGCCTTTCACTATGAAACCGAGCACATAGTTGCCGGTATCGTTTCTCGGCGACTTGTTCATGGCGTGATAGTCAAGGATAGCATAGAAGCGGCCTGAGTCTTCGTCGTAGGTCCAGCCTAAACCTACATACCCGTCGAAATAGTTGGCGAACTGGGTATCTACAATATCGGTGTCAGTCTCCTGATAGTCTGACGAGCTGACCCAGTATTTCCCGGTGCCGGGGTTATCGAGGTCAACGGTCAGGGGATAGCGCTGCACTATGCGTCCGCGGCTCTTGTTGAAGATGACGGCCTGTATTTCAAGCGGTGTCGAGTCGTCGCTGTACATCTCGACATTGCCGTATTGCAGGAATCCGTAGCCTATTGAGCTCATGTCCTGGCCGAGGATAAAGCTCTTTATTTCGCTGTCATCGGCAGTAAAGGTCTTGTTGAGGGCAATCTTCATGTCGCCTTCGTTGCCGGCCGAGACACAGATGATGGCCTTGTACTGCTCGGCAACGGCGTCAAAATACTGGTTGATGAGCCCCTTGCCGTCATGTGCGCCGGTATTGCTTCCGAGCGAAAGGTTTATCACCGACGGCTTGTTTTCGTAATCGGCATACTCAAGTATATGGTCTACTCCGTAAGCGATAATCACATCGTAGAGGTCACCGCAGCCGACGGCGATGTCTGATTCGTAGGCCACACCATAGTACGGGTTGGGCATATCACTGATGGTGACAGGAGTATTCCTGTCGCCGACAGCCACTTTCGCTGTGCCGAGGTAACCGCCGGCCATAGAGCCGAGTGTGTGGGTGCCATGGAAAGTGGAGGCGTCGTCGGTCTTGAATGTCGTGATATACTTTACATTTTCAGTAGTATAGTTGCCGTAAAATTTCTCCGTCACCTCGCCGGTGGTGGTGTTGGCCGTCATGTGGGCGAGAAATCCTACGCGGGGATTCCCATTCTCATCGCGGAAACTGATATGGTTGGGGTCGATACCGTTGTCGACGACTCCGCAAATCACACCCTTTCCGGTATAGGCTCGCTGCAGACCCTCGCCGCTATGTATCTTATCGACGCCCCCGGCAGTGCGGGCCACATCATTTTTTGCCTTGACAGGACGGGCAAGCTGGAAGCGCTTCACACCTTTGAACGAGGCAACACGCTCCACATCGCCGACCGGCACCGACACGAACGCGAACCCTTGACTGCAACGCATCACATTGACGCCCTCGGCCTCCAGCTGCTCGACAGTGCATCCGTCGGCAAGTTTTATCATGCCGAATACATGGGTTGACTGTTCGGGAGTCACTCCTCTCACTTTCAACTGTTTGCCGCCTCGCGCCTCCTGCGACATCATGAGCCGTTGCTGACGCAACTGCGCACGGCTCACCAGATCAAGCGACGTCTGTGCCTGAACCGCACCGGCAAGCACAACTGTCGCGGCTAATAAAATTTTCTTTTTCATCTATGTATATTGCAATAATATTTTACTTAGGCATTCCCTTTATACGTCAGAAAACAGACTAACGGTTTCATCCATTCCGGGAGAAGCCGTTGGTCTGTATTCTCTATCCGTATTCCTGTCAGCGGCTCCGTGACCACGGAAACGCACTGCCTGGAAGTACGGGTCAGCATGTTTATCGTTTTACAACTTTCTTGCCGTTTACGATGTAGATTCCGGCGGGGAGACGTGTCAGGTCATTGCCCTTCGACACGCGGATACCCTGGAGGTTGTAGACATCGCATTCCCCGGCGGCATCGGTGATTATACCGTCGATGCCGGCCGATGTAGAGTTTACGGCTATGGTGGAATCCTTGTTCACTTTCACTACGAACGCGCCCGAAGCGTCAGGTTCAATTGCAGTGTCGTCAGCCTTGACCGAAATCTTATAGTCACCCACGGGCTTGATGCTTATCTCGGTACCGGGGAGCACGCTGTGGGTCTTCGCCCAGTCCGTGACATTGTTAATGCGGTCGAATGTCACCGAGACTTTGGCGGCTTCGAGATTTTCGCCGGCATTAATCGTTGCGTTGTAAATGTCGGGGTCGGAAGCGAGGAAGATTTTCACTACGTCGCCGTCGTTGAGCCTCAGTTCGTAAACAGTGCTGTTATCATACATCGGAGCGACCGGCTCATTGTTGAGATAAACGTTGGCACAAGGTGCGCCGTACCATGAGAGACCGAAAGGATTGTCACCCTCGTAGAATGCTATGTCGTTGTATCCGGTGGCAATGTCGACAGCCGTGCGGTCGCTGCGCATGAAGTTGAAATACTGGGTGGCAGCCAAGCGGTCGTCGACATAGACCACGGCTTTGCTGTCGCGTTCGATGGCACCTGAAGTAACGATGATGCTCATGCCCTCGGTGACTGTTACGTTGTATGCTCCGTCATAGTCAGCCGAGACGGGTGAACCGCCTGCTGTCACGGAAGATATGAAGCAGCCCGACGCGGCTTTTATCTGTATCATCGTGTTGGTTTCGCTCAGCTCGATGGGGTTTTCGCCGCTTACAAGACCTGAAATGACATCGCCGTTGTAGGAATAGCCCCTGTATACAATTACATTTTCCGGATAGTCTATATCAAGAATAGCCTTGACGGTGCTGTATTTGTGGGCGTCTATCTCGATATTGGTTTCAGAGGTGACTACCATGCTGTATGAGCCGTAGAAGTAGGTCGAGTTGCCGTTGACCTTGAAATATGAGAGACTGTAGTCGTTGGTATTTCCCGAAACTGCCAGCGTGCTGCCTGCCTTCACGGTGAAGTTGTCATCGTTATAATTGTCGACCGGCGTTCCGTTGACAGTCACACCTGTTACGAAGCCCTTTGCCTCATCTGAGGTGTAGCTGAACTTCACGGGGACATCAATATCGGGGAAGTTGGCGAAAATTTCAATTTTGTCGCCGGTGGCCGGAGATATGCGCCATGATGTGCCCTGCGGTTCAACAACCTCATCGTTAAGTTTGACCTGATAGAGTACAGCATCGTAGCTTACGCCGCCTATAGTAAGGGGAAGTTCCTTCTCGGTCATGTATTTTACGTCGTTCCAGCCCTCGGCAAGAGTGATGTCGGTATATGTTCCGGAACGCTGCACCTTCACTTTAGAGGGGTCGTCGACGTATATCCGGCAGCTGCCGTCGCGCACCTCATCAGCTTTGGCAGTGGTGATGGTATATTTAGCACCGGCTGTATACGATGACATATAGAGAGAATATGACGTCATGTTTGATACATACTCTTCGGTATCGTCAGCGCCGTCCATGCTTTTCACTATTTTGGTAATAAAGGCGTCGGGTTTGGCGGTGATACTTACCGACTGGTAATCATCCGCTGAAACGATATTGTCGCCGGCCACAAGATTCTCAAGCGGGGCGCCGTAGTTAACACTAACCTCAATATTGTCAGGATTGTCGATGTTGAGAATGACATCGAGTGCATTGGCCGGCACTGATACAAGCATCAGCAATGCAGTGAGGATGAAAAAGTAGAATTTCTTCATATTATATAAAATTTGAAATGTGATTAAAATCTGAATGTGATTTTTAAAATGCGATTTAAATGTGATTTTTAATGTAAGGAATTATGGTTATATCAATATTATTGTTATATTATATGTATAAACCATGCAAATATGCAATTTTGATGTTATAATGTAATTTAAATGGAATATTATTAACTTAATTTGTAGAAATAATATTGCATTTAGTTATAATTTGTCGCAAAAGTAATTATTTTTTTTATTTTGATGAAATAATTTCGGTTTTTTGTTATAATTTTCCTTAAAATTATCCTATTGGTTGTTTTTTATAAGCCGGAGTACTCGGAGTTCTCTGAGTTCTCCGAGAACTCCAAGTACTCCCATGCCTCCCGTTTTTCCGATTTCATTGATAATTAAGGCGGAGAAACGGGTGATTATATCAAAAAAGGTTAACAGATGATGGATTGTTGGAGCAAAATGATTAAATTTGCAATTTGATAATCCGGGAGTAAACATTCTCTCACAATCTGAGAAAATTCAAGATAAATTTATACAGATATAATATAGAATAATGTCACTTAAATGCGGTATCGTAGGTCTGCCCAACGTGGGTAAATCGACCTTGTTCAACTGTCTCTCCAATGCCAAAGCGCAGTCGGGCAACTTCCCGTTCTGCACGATAGAACCGAATGTAGGTGTAATCACAGTGCCCGACGAACGTCTCAACAAACTGGTGGAGATGTGCAACCCGCGGAGCGTGGTTCCCGCCACAGTCGAGATTGTCGACATAGCCGGCCTGGTGAAAGGTGCGAGCAAGGGTGAGGGCCTCGGCAACAAGTTCCTTGCCAATATCCGCGAGACCGACGCAATAATCCATGTGCTCCGCTGCTTTGACGATGACAACATAACGCACGTCGACGGCACTGTCGACCCCGTTCGCGACAAGGAAATCATCGACTACGAGCTGCAGATAAAGGACCTCGAGACGATAGAGGGCCGCATGGCACGCACCCAGAAGCAGGCCCAGACGGGCGGCGACAAGGTGGCCAAGATGCAGTATGAGGTACTCCGCCAATACAAGGAGGCTCTCGACAAAGGTCTGCCCGCGCGTGCGGTGAAGTTCGAGACCGTCGACGAGCAGAAATTCGCCCGCGAGCTGTTCCTGCTGACATCGAAACCGGTGCTTTATGTATGCAATGTCGATGACGCCTCGGCCGTTGACGGCAACAAATATGTCGACGCTGTGAAGGAGGCCATCAAGGACGAGGGCGCCGAGATGCTGATTGTGGCTGCCGCCACCGAAAGCGATATCGCCGAACTCGATTCGTATGAGGACCGTCAGGCATTTCTCGAGGAAATCGGACTGAGCGAGTCGGGCGTGTCGCGACTGATACGCGCCGCATACCATCTGCTCGACCTCCAGACATTCTTCACCGCCGGCGAGGACGAATGCCGCGCATGGACATTCCGCCGCGGCTCCAAAGCGCCCAAATGCGCCGGTGTGATTCACACCGACTTCGAGAAGGGCTTTATCCGCGCCGAGGTAATCAAATATGACGACTATGTGACTCTCGGAGGAGAGGCCAAAGTGAAGGAAGCCGGGAAATTCGGAGTCGAGGGCAAGGACTATGTGGTGCAGGACGGCGACATCATGCACTTCCGGTTCAATGTCTGAGAAAACAGGAAATAACCAATTAGTCCAATTGGACTAATTAGTCTAATTAGACCAATAGCACCATCTGACCAGCAAATTTACAGTAAATTAAACATATAAAGAAAATGGCACAACAGGAAGATGTCTTCAAAAAAATCGTTTCACACGCCAAGGAATACGGTTTTGTGTTTCAATCGTCGGAAATCTATGACGGACTCGCAGCAGTCTACGATTACGGACAAAACGGAGTAGAGCTCAAGAACAACATCAAGCGCTACTGGTGGGACGCAATGACGCTGCTCAACGAGAATATCGTAGGTATCGACTCAGCAATCTTCATGCACCCCACGATATGGAAAGCTTCGGGCCACGTTGACGCGTTCAACGACCCGTTGATCGACAACCGCGACTCCAAGAAGCGCTACCGCGCCGATGTACTCATCGAGGAGGAGCTTGCCAAATTTGACACCAAGATAGAAAAAGAGATAGCCAAAGCGAAAAAGCGCTTCGGCGAGAGCTTCGACGAGGAGCAGTTCCGCACGACCAACGGCCGCGTGATTGAACTGACCGAAAAGCGTGACGCGCTCCACACCCGTTTCGCCAAGGCGATGAACGACAACAATCTCGAGGAACTCCGCCAGATAATAATCGACCAGGAAATTGTCGACCCGATCAGCGGCACACGTAACTGGACCGACGTGCGCCAGTTCAACCTTATGTTCCGCACGGAGATGGGTTCGACAGCCGACGGCGCGATGACCGTATATCTGCGTCCGGAGACGGCACAGGGTATCTTCGTCAACTACCTCAACGTGCAGAAGACAGGCCGCATGCGCATACCGTTCGGTATCGCCCAGATAGGCAAGGCATTCCGCAATGAGATTGTAGCCCGCCAGTTCATATTCCGCATGCGTGAGTTCGAGCAGATGGAGATGCAGTTCTTCGTACGTCCCGGCTCGGAGCTTGAATGGTTCCAGAAATGGAAAGAAACACGTCTGCGCTGGCACAAGGCCCTCGGCCTGGGCGATGCAAAATACCGCTTCCACGACCACGACAAGCTGGCGCACTATGCCAACGCCGCCACCGACATCGAGTTCGAGATGCCGTTCGGATTCAAGGAGGTGGAGGGTATCCACTCGCGTACCAACTTCGACCTGTCGCAGCATGAGAAATTCTCAGGCAAGAAGATACAGTACTTCGACCCCGAGTTGAACGAATCGTACACTCCATACGTCATCGAGACATCAATCGGCGTGGACCGTATGTTCCTGTCGGTGCTCTGCTCGAGCTACGAGGAGCAGGCTCTGGAGAACGGCGAGACCCGCGTGGTGCTCCATCTCCCCGCCCCTCTCGCGCCGACCAAGTGCGCCGTCATGCCGCTCGTGCGCAAAGACGGTCTGCCCGAAAAGGCACGCGAGATTGTCAACGACCTGAAATTCGACTTCGCCACCCACTACGACGAGAAGGATTCAATCGGCAAGCGCTACCGCCGTCAGGATGCAGTGGGCACACCGTTCTGTATCACCGTTGACCATCAGACTCTCGAAGACAACACGGTGACGCTGCGCGAACGCGACTCGATGGAACAGACCCGCGTCAACATCGCCGACCTGCACAAGCTGATACACGACCGCGTGTCAATCAACTCGTTGCTGCGCAAACTGTCGTAACAGAAGCTGTCAAAATTTAAACACACATAAAATAAAAAAAGAGAATGAAAAAATCGTATATAGTGCTTATCTCAGTGGCTGTACTGCTCCTTATCGGAGTAGGCAGCTGCATCGGAGTGCGCAACGGCATCGTCAGCGCCGACCAGGCGGTGAAGAAGAGCTGGGGTAACGTAGAGAGCGCCTACCAGCGCCGTCTCGACCTCATACCCAACCTTGTCAACACCGTCAAGGGCTACGCCGCCCACGAGTCGACAACGCTGCAGAATGTGACTGACGCCCGTGTAGGCCTCAAAAAAGCCTACGACGAAGCGAGCCAGATGCTGAAAAACGGTGACGCCACATCAAATATCCAGCAGATACAGCAGTCGCAAAGCAACCTTATGGACAAGGCCGGCATCTATATAAATGCCGTGCATGAAGCTTATCCCGACCTGAAAGCCAACGAGAATTTCCTTTCGCTTCAGGATGAACTTTCAGGAACCGAGAACCGCATCAACACCGAACGCGTCAACTACAACAAGGCAGTCGAGGCGTACAACAACAAGATATTGCGTTTCCCGGGCAGTCTGTTCGGCTGGGGATACACGGAGAAAGAGATGTTTAAGGCTGATGCCAACGCATCGAAGGCTCCGAATGTGGATTTCGGCAACAACAGCAACCCGACCGTTGATTTTTAAGCTATGAAGAAAGCGATTATCTATATGCTCATGGGAGCGGCCACGCTTGGATTTGCCTCGTGCAGCAATGACGACAACAGCGACGTGTGGGATGAATATGCCGACTACCGCGAGGCCAACGACGCGTTCATGGCCGAGCAGGCCGAACTGACCGACGCCGACGGCAACAAGGTGTACACCAAGGTCGTCCCGGCATGGAACGAAAACGCATACGTGCTGATGCGCTGGTTCAACGACACGACCAAGACCGAAGGCAACCTGCGCCCGCTCTACACCTCGACCGTCGATGTGAAATATTACGGACGTACATACGAGAACGAGCCTTTCGACTCATCTTATCTGAGCCTCACTCCTGCCGACTCGGTTGTACGCTTCCGGCTCAACAGCGTGATTTCGGGCTGGGCTATAGCCATGGAGCGCATGCATGTGGGCGACACGGTAGAGGTGCTCGTGCCCTACGCCCAGGGCTACGGGTCGAGTTCGCAGGGCAAAATCAAGCCGTTCAGCGCGCTGAGGTTCAACATCAAGCTCGTCGACATAGCGGGCGAATACATCCGGCCGTAGTCAACAAAACACGCAAAAGTGTGCCAAATTAAAAAAAATTTGCTAACTTTGCGTGGATAAAAACGGTAACCGGCTGAAAGCTATGCAGATGCCGGCATTAATGAAATGCAAAAGGCAAAATTATTTATCAACCGATAAAACAACAATAACAATGGTAAGTTACAAAGACTTAGGTTTGGTCAACACCCGCGAGATGTTTGCCAAAGCAATCAAAGGTGGCTACGCAGTTCCCGCCTTCAATTTCAATAACATGGAGCAGCTTCAGGCTATCATCAAGGCCGCAGCTGAAGATCGTTCGCCGGTTATCCTTCAGGTATCGAAAGGTGCCCGCAACTACGCCAACGCTACCCTTCTCCGCTACATGGCACAGGGCGCTGTTGAATATGCAAAGGAACTCGGCTGGGAACATCCCCAGATTGTGCTCCACCTCGACCACGGCGACAGCTTCGAGCTCTGCAAATCTTGCATCGACAACGGCTTCTCGTCAGTGATGATCGACGGCTCACACCTCCCCTACGAGGAGAACGTAGCCCTGACCAAACAGGTCGTAGACTATGCTCACAAATTTGATGTAACCGTAGAAGGCGAGCTCGGCGTATTGGCCGGCGTAGAGGATGAAGTATCTTCCGACCACCACACTTACACCGACCCCGAAGAGGTAATCGACTTCGCTACCCGCACAGGCTGCGACTCACTCGCTATCTCAATCGGTACTTCACACGGCGCATACAAGTTCACTCCCGAGCAGTGCACCCGCAACGCCGAGGGCAAACTCGTTCCCCCGCCATTGGCATTCGACGTGCTTGACGCCGTTATGGAGAAACTTCCCGGATTCCCCATCGTGCTCCACGGTTCATCTTCTGTACCCCAGGATGAAGTCGACACCATCAACAAGTTCGGCGGCAAACTTCCCGATGCAATCGGTATCCCCGAAGAGCAGCTCCGCAAAGCAGCCAAGAGCGCCGTATGCAAAATCAACATCGACTCTGACAGCCGTCTTGCCATGACTGCCGCTATCCGCAAAGTATTCGCAGAAAAGCCTGCTGAATTCGACCCCCGCAAATATCTGGGTCCGGCTCGCGACAACATGGAAAAACTCTACAAGCACAAAATCGAAAACGTGCTCGGCTCAAAAGACAAAGCTCTCTAAAATAGGATAATTCCGAGTATTTCATACCGTCGGCCTTCAATGAAAATTGAAGGCCGACGCTTTTTTACAACACCTTCAGAGTTCTCAGAGTTCTCCGAGAACTCCGAGAACTCGGAAAACTCGGATTGCTCCTACTGACGGGAAGCCTAATTATGAATTGTGAATTATGAATTATGAATTGCCTTAAGGAGTAGGTTGGTGAACTGGTAGTTTTTGAGCCCCCAGCGGGGATAAATGAGGAGGTCAGCGGGCGATTGTGAGACAAAACGCTCAATTGCTATGGACGGGTCGAGACGACGTATTATCTCGCAGCAGAGGTCGATGTATTCGTCGACTGTAAAGCGCGGAATATCGAGTTCGCCACGTTCTACCTGACGGGCGAGCATAGTACCGCGGATGAGCTGCAGCTGATGGAATTTGACGGTGTCGGGCATCACGGCATTGATGGCATCAACAGTGGCAAGCATCATGTCGCGCGTCTCTCCCGGGAGGCCGAGTATAAAATGGAGGCCGACATCTATGCCGCGCTCGCGGGTCATGGCTACGGCGTCGACCGTTGCCTGCCATGTGTGGCAACGGTTGACAAGGCGTAATGTGGCGTCGTGGGATGATTCGGCTCCGTATTCGATGATGACACGGTTAGCGCGGTTGATTTCGGCAAGAGCGTCGAGGAGCGCCGGCGACACGCAGTCAGGCCGCGTGCCTATGATTATGGCGTCAACTCCCTCGACGGCGAGAGCCTCGCGGTATAAGGCAAGGAGACGGTCAATATCTCCGTGGGTATTTGTGTAGGACTGGAAGTAGGCGATATAGCGCATCGCGGGGTATTTATGCGCGAAAAACTGACGGGAGTTGATGAGTTGCTGCGTGACGGTATCGCCTCCGATTGCGGGGGAAAATGACGCGTTGTTGCAGTAGGTGCAGCCGCCGTAGCCGAGGGTGCCGTCGCGATTGGGACATGTGAAGCCCGCGTTGACCGTAAGTTTCTGCATCTTGCATGGAAAACGAGAGGCGAGGTAGTCGGCGTAATCGCGATAAGGCTTCATTAATTAGTAATTAGCAATTAGTAATTAGTAATTTTTTTGAGAGGGTATTTTTTTTGGGGGGGGTATTTTGTCGGACCAGTCCGACCTGTCGGACAGGTCGGACTGGTCCGACTTTGTGGTAATTTTTTATGGCGGGAACTATTCTTATTTGTGTTTTAGAGGAGGCGGGTGGCTTGATTGAGGAGGAGGGAATCGAGGATTACCATTGATGCCATTGCTTCCACTATGGGCACCGCACGGGGCAGGACGCAGGGGTCGTGGCGGCCGCGCGCCTTGAGGGTGGCTGGAGCGCCTGAGGCGTCGACTGTTGCAACTTCTTTGAGGAGGGTCGCTACCGGTTTGAAAGCTACGCGGAAGTAAATCTCCTCGCCGTTGGATATGCCACCCTGTATGCCGCCGGAATGGTTGCTGGCGGTGGTGATGCGTCCGTTTTCGGAGATGAAGTTGTCAATCATTTCCGAGCCGCGCGATGTGCAGCCGTCAAATCCCATGCCGTAATCGAACCCTTTTGCGGCGTTGATTGAGAGCATGGCTGAGGCAAGACGGGCCTGTAGCTTGCCGAAAGCGGGGTCGCCGACTCCTACGGGGCAACCTTTGATGACGCATGTGATGATGCCGCCCACGGTATCGCCCTCGCTCTTGACCTGAGCGATTAGCTCGCGCATTCGGGAGGCCGTATCCGCGTCGGGACAGCGCACGTCGTTGGTATCGACTGCGGAGAGGTCGAGCGCGGTATATGGTTTGCCGACAGAGATATTGCCTACCGTAGAGGTGTAGGCCGTCACCGTAATGCCTTTAAGCGCGAGCATCTGCCGTGCTACGGCGCCGGCCACCACACGCGAAATGGTCTCGCGGGCCGATGAACGTCCGCCCCCACGATGGTCGCGCAGGCCGTATTTCATAGTGTAGGTATAATCGGCATGCGACGGGCGGAATAGGTTGCGGATATTATCGTAGTCGGAGGAGTGCTGGTCGGCGTTCTCGACAATGAAGCCTATGGGCTGGCCGGTGGTCAGTCCTTCAAAAACGCCCGAAAGGATTTTCACGCGGTCTTTTTCGTCGCGCGGGGTGACTATCGCCGACTGCCCGGGACGGCGGCGATTGAGTTCGTGCTGTATTTTATCAATATCGAGGGGCACTCCGGCAGGGACGCCGTCAATGACACCGCCTACTGCGGCACCGTGTGACTCGCCGAAACTTGTAACTGTAAAGATATTTCCGAATGCGTTATTGCTCATCATCATTGCGGGTTAGGTCGGTGACTGTGGCACCGGTGTAATCAATCAAATCTTTGGGCGCTATTTCGAGCTGTAGTCCGCGCACGCCGGCACTTACAAAGACCGTATCGAAATCGAGCACCGTAGTGTGGAAAAACACGGGGAATTTTTTCTTCATTCCGATGGCTGTGCAACCGCCGCGTATATAGCCGGTGAGAGGAAGCAGTTCCTTCATCGGTATGAGGTCGGCTTTCTTGACGCCGGCAGCTTTTGCGGCCTTTTTGAGGTCGACCTCGCAGTTGCCGGGAATCACGCATACGAAATGGCGCGGCTCGCGGTCACCTTCGAGAACGAGTGTCTTGAACACGCGGTTTATATCTTCGCCGAGCTGCTCGGCCACGTGGTCGGCGGCGAGATTGTTTTCATCGACCTCATATGGAACGAGTCGATACTCTATCTTCGCACGGTCGAGAAGCCGGGCGGCATTTGTCTTTTCTACCTTAGGTGCCATAAATTTATATTCTTGATTGTCAAAGTTACGTAAAAAATAGGATATTTATAACTTTTCGGTACAATTTTACAATTCATAATGCACAATTGGCCTCCCGGTCAGCAGGAGCACTCGGACTGAAAATATGGCAATAATTGTTCGGACTATGACTACTAAACATTTATAACCTAACTGTCAATAATGTCAAAATACATGGTGTCGGTAATAGCGATTGGCGGAGAGGTGCGGGCGGTTGGATTGAACGGGAAAAAACGCTACCTTTGCATTCTCATTGTAAAACGCTTTATTTTTTATGGTTTCAATTGACGCTCTTACCGTGGAGTTCGGGGGTACGACCCTTTTCAAAGATGTTTCTTTTGTCATAAATCCCAAAGACCGCATTGCCCTGATGGGCAAGAACGGGGCAGGCAAGAGCACGCTACTTAAGATATTGGCGGGCGAACGTGCCGCTACGCGTGGCTCGGTTTCCGCTCCGCGTGACTGCACTATATGCTATCTGCCTCAGCATCTGATGACTGAGGACGGGAGGACGGTATTTGAGGAGGCATCGCAGGCTTTCGCCCATCTGCGAGAGATGGAGGCGGAAATAGATGCTATGAATGCCGAACTCGCCACGCGCACCGACTATGAGAGTGACGATTATATGGCTCTTATCGAGAAGGTGGCTACGGTGAGCGAAAAGTTCTACTCGATTGATATGACCCACTTCGAGGAGGATGTCGAAAAGGCTCTTTTAGGGCTTGGATTCAAACGCAGCGACTTCAATCGTCCGACAAGTGAATTTTCGGGCGGGTGGCGCATGCGCATCGAGCTTGCCAAGCTGCTCCTCAAAAAGCCTGATGTGCTGCTGCTCGACGAGCCTACCAATCATCTTGACATCGAGTCGATAGGGTGGCTTGAGGATTTTATCATAAACAGCCAGATGGCAGTGGTGGTAATCAGCCACGACCGCCGGTTCATCGACAATATCACGACGCGCACCATCGAGGTGACGCTCGGCCGTATCTATGACTACAAGGCAACATACAGCCACTATCTGCAGCTGCGCAAGGAGCGCCGGCAGCAACAGCAGAAACAGTATGACGACCAGCAGAAGCAGATAGCCGAGGCACGCGAATTTATCGAACGTTTCAAAGGCACTTATTCCAAGACCTATCAGGTGCAGAGTAAAGTGAAATGGCTTGAAAAACTTGAGATAGTCGAGGTGGACGAGGAGGACACATCGGCGCTACGGCTTAAATTCCCGCCATGTCCGCGGAGCGGCAATTATCCGGTCATAGCGGAGGGAGTCGGGAAATCGTACGACGGCAAGCGTGTGTTTGAAAACGCGTCGTTCACTATCGAGCGTGGCGACAAGGTAGCGTTTGCCGGACGCAACGGTGAGGGAAAATCGACTATGGTAAAGGCTATAATGAATGAAATCAGCCATGACGGCACGCTTACGCTCGGACACAATGTGCGTATCGGTTATTTCGCGCAGAACAGCGCTTCGCTTCTTGACGAGGAGCTGACCGTGTTCCAGACCATCGATGATATTGCCGTGGGAGATGTAAGGCTGCAGATACGCAATCTGCTCGGTGCGTTTATGTTCGGCGGCGAGGAAAACCAGAAAAAGGTCAAAGTGCTGTCGGGCGGCGAGCGCGTGCGACTCTGCATGATAAAACTCCTCCTTGAGCCAATCAATCTTCTGATACTCGACGAACCTACCAACCATCTTGACTTAAAAACCAAGGATATACTCAAGCAGGCACTGCGCGACTTCGACGGTACGCTCATCGTAGTCAGCCACGACCGCGACTTCCTTGACGGACTTGTCACCAAGGTATATGAATTCGGCGACGGGCGCGTGCGCGAGCACCTGTGCGGCATCAATGAGTTCCTCGAAAAGAAAAAGGCAGAGCAGTTGTCATGACAGTATACTGCACAGACCGCCCCCTCCCTGCAATCGGGAATATCCTTACATAAGCGGGTAGGTGAAACACAATAAAGGCTGTGCCGTATTTATTAACCGGCACAGCCTTTATATACTTTAATATCCTAATATACATTTATTGGGGGCGTAACGGCTATCGGTCGGTACCTGTCCCATTGGCGGGAGTAGGAGCGGGCGTGGTTTCGGCTGATTCTTTGGCTGCCTCTTTGGCTTCATATTCTTCCTGGGCAGCTTTCAGCAGAGCCTGCGACTTGGGATCGGTCTGCCAGTGGAACGGTACGAAATCGCTCTTGGGGTTGACCCATGACGGTTTGCGGAACGCCAGGATGATGAAGGGGAGTATCACAAACAGGGCGACACCTCCGAACAGAACGGCATACCATACGGTCTTCGAGCCCATTGCAATCTGGTCCGGCGGAAGGAAGCTGAGCACGAATGCCAGAAGCGAGCCGAGGAATCCGACGCCGGCGACAATCCACAGCAGCAGGTTGCCCTTGGCACCGATGCGGAACGGACGTTTGGTGTTTTTCATCGAATAACGCAGACGTATCACGGATGCGAACATCAGCAGGTAGGCGATGAGGTAGAGCAGTACTGTGAGCTGCGAGAGAATCTGGTAGAAGCTCTCGACCGAGGGCATCACGACGAACAGCAGTGAAAGCAGTGTCACGGCTCCACCCTGTATGAGAAGTATGTTTTTCTGCACGCCTGCCTTGTTGGTCTTCTGGAAGAACGGGGGCAGGTAGCCGGCCTGTCCGACGGCGAACACACCTTTCGAAGGGCCTGCCACCCAGGTCAGCACGCCTGCGAGTACGCCCATTGCCAACGCTATGGCGATGACGGGTGTGAACCAGTTCATGTGGAAAGCCTGGAAATAATTGTCGAAGCCTACGAGAAGGCTTTGTACGAGGTTGATGTCTTTCGAGGGTATGATTACGCCGAGCGCATACGTGCCGAGCACGAATATCAGTACTGTGACAAGCGCACCGCCGAATACTGCTTTCGGGTAGTTGACCGTAGGATTCTTTATGTCACGTACGTGGACGCCCGACATTTCCATGCCGGCATAGAAAAGGAATATAGAGGCCGCCAGCACTACGTTGTCGAAGTTGGATAGGTCGGGGAAGAAATCGCCGTGGAAATCCATCTGCGAATGGCCTCCGGTAGCGAGAAATACGACACCGCATACCACAAGCAGTCCCGCGGGAATGATGGTGCCGACCATACCTCCGATTTTAGAGATTTTGCCGACCCACCCGAGTCCCTTCATTGAGATGAGTGTGGCAATCCAGTAGATGGCGAGCACTACGGCTATAGTGTAGAATTTATTTGCTGCCAGATGGGAGTCGGCTATATGGTCCATGCCTATGAATGCAAGCGACACGGCGCCGAAAGTAAGCACGGTAGGGAACCATATTGTGCTCTCGACCCATTGCAGCCAGATGCCCAGAAAGCCGAGTTTGCTGCCGAACGCTTCGCCAATCCAGCGGAACATACCGCCCTGCTGGTAGGGAAAGAGTGAGGCGAGCTCGGCCGCAACGAGCGATACAGGAATGAGGAATACAAGGGCGGCGAAAAGGTAATAGAATGCCGAGCTCATGCCATATTCGGCTTCGGCAGGGAGTCCTCGCAAAGAAACTACGGCCACGATGTTCATTATCATCAGGGTGCCGACCCCCAGCTTGGCCGCCGACTTCACGGCCGCCTTAGTGGAGGATGTAGGTTTTGTAGCCATAATGAATTGTTTTTAAATTGATTGTTAATCTTTAGGAAACTGTATGAAGTACATTGACCATCCCTCTAAGAATCTGCATCATGTAAATTCAGACTGTCTCTAAGTCGGAGATGGTGACTCTGTCGCCGTTCATCACACCAAGCCGGAGTATCTGTGCGAATTCTTTTACGGCGGCCTGCGCCTTGACGGAATTTCCGGCTTCGTCGAGCGGCGGGGCGAAGGCAGCTATGCCGAGTACGCCGGGGATGACGCCGAGCACTCCGCCGCCGACACCGCTTTTTGCGGGCACTCCGGAGGTGTAGAGCCAGTCGCCTGAATGCTGGTAGAAACCGACAGTGGCAATGAGGGTGGTGATTTTCGGCGCGATTGCCGCATCGAACACGCTTTTGCGGGTGACGGGGTTCATGCCGCCTGAGGCTATCGTGGCAGCCATTACCGCGAGTTGTTCCGATGTGATGCCGAGGGAGCACTGGCGTGTATAGAGGTCAAGGCTCATGTCAGGGTCATCATAGATGCGGTTGTAGTTCTTGAGCAGCCATGTTATCGCCCTGTTGTTGAAATTGGTAGCGCTTTCGCTGCGGTAAAGTTCGTCGATGAGTACGGGAGCCGAGCCGCAAAGGTCGGTGATGTTGTCGGTTATCGCTTTCCATTTTGCGTCGGAATTCCCTTTGGGGTCAATCATGGAGCAGGCCGATATGGCACCTGCGTTGACAAGCGGGGTGGACGGATGGTCGTTCTCCAGAAGTATCGCGAAGATGGAGTTGAACGGGAGTCCGGTGGCGTCGGCACCGATAGCCTGCAGCACGCCCTGGGGTGTGTGCTGGCGCATCGCAAGGATGGCAGTCGGAACCTTTGACACGGATTCTATGCCGAAGCGGTAGGTCGTGTCGCCGAAATTGAAGGCGGTCCCGTCGGGAAGCATCACGCTCAGTCCGAAAAGCGAGGAGTTGATATTGGCCAGATAGGGTATGTAGTCGGCATTCTTTCCTCCCGATATTCCTGAAGCATGGTTGTAGGCCTGTAGGGCGGCTTCCTTTATCTGTTGGCGTGTAAGTATGATATCCATAAATATCAGCTTTTGGTTAAAAAAATCCGACGGCCGGCGCCCGACCGTAGTCATCGGAGGCCGCCGGCCGTCGGGAATATATATAGCTGGGATTGACGGTTTATTTGCCGGTGTGGTTGAACGTCTTTGCTACGAGAGGCACGTTTTTCTCCATCGAGATACGTGTGGTAGTCGGGTATTCGAGGGCGTTGAGTTCGGCAACGGCGAAACGGATGTCGTTGAGGAGCTGGTCGGCCATGTCGCGGCTGAAGCCCTGTTTGCAGAGCACGCGCATCACGACGATGTTCTCGATATTGGCCGGCAGTGTGTAGGCAGGTACCATCCATCCCTTCTGTGCAAGTTTGTCCTGAAGGTCGAAGAGGGTCCATTTGGCGGTCTTCTGTACTTCGGGCTTCATGAGCCAGGTGAAAATCGGGTTGGGCACATCAGGTGAGTAGGGCTGGAATTCGGGCATCGCGCCAACCTGCGAGTGGAGATATTTGGCCACCGACAGAGAGTTGAACTGAACGTTCTTGTAGCCTTCGAATCCGAGACGTATGAACTGATAGTACTGACCGAGAATCTGTGCGGCCGGACGGGAGAAGTTCAAGCCTACCTGGCTGATTTCGGCGCCGAGGTAATTGACGCTGAACGACATTACGTCGGGGAGATATTTCTTGTCTTTCCATACTACCCATCCCAGACCGGGGTATACGAGGCCGAACTTATGGCCTGACGTGCTGATTGACAATACCCATTTCAGTCGGAAGTCCCATTTTACTTCGGGGAAGAGGAACGGCAGGATGAAGCCGCCTGTGGCTGCGTCGACGTGGATAGGGATGTCATATCCGGTCTTTGCGTTGTATTCATCAAGCGCTTTGTCGAGGGCTTCGACATCGTCGTTAAGTCCGGTCCAGGTCACGCCCTGAATAGGCACGATACAGATAGTGTTTTCGTCGCACATCTTAAGTGCTTCCTGCGGGTCGAGGGTGGTTTTCTCAAGTGTCAGAGGCACGGTACGCATCTCAATCTGCCAGAGCTGGGCGAATTTCTCCCATACTACCTGATAGCCGGTAGAAATCACGAAGTTAGGCTTATCGAACGGTTTGCCCTCTTTCTGACGGCGTTCACGCCAGCGTATCCATGCTGCGATACCGCCGAGCATACATGCTTCCGACGAACCGATTGCCAAGGCTCCGGTTTTCCATTTGGAGGTCTCGGGTGTGTTCCACAGATTAGCCACTATATTGATACACTTTCCGTTCATTACGGCCACGCGCGGGTATTCGGTCTCATCTATATAGTTGATGTTGATGGCTTCGTTCATAAGACGGGTGGCATATTCGTCCATATAGGTGGTAACGAATGTGGCGAGATTGAGTCGCGGCTGGGTCTGGGCGAAAGTTTCGTCCTTTACCATCTGATATGCGATTTCAGGAGTAGTGGGGCCGGCCGGTATACGGTCAACAGGAGCTGCCTGAAGCATGGCGTCTGAACCGAACACATCGGTCTTGGCATCGCCATTGCGGAAATTGGGGTCAAGATTCTGGTCGAGCATAAAATTAAAATTAAATTAGGGTTTATAAAGTTTTAATTCATTTTTTTCAGGCAGATAAATAAGATGTATTTTTCGTCATAGGTTACAGTTATTTAAGTCCTGTTTCTGTAATATAACATTATCGGTGTTGTAAAAGTTGAGAATACCGCGTCAAAAAAAATCGCGCCAATATTTTTCGCTTTGTCAACATACGGAGGAAACAAAACCGCCGCCGCATTGTTCAGTTTCTATAAACCTATTTATTTATTTGAAATGGATTGGATAGTACATACATTGCGCGATAATCCGTCGCTTGCCGTGTTCCTCACGCTCGGAATCGGTTTTTTTATAGGACAGCTTAAATTTAAATCGTTCTCGCTGGGGACGGTGACTTCGGTGCTGTTGGTCGGTGTGGTCGTAGGGCAGCTTGACATTCCCGTGCCCGGACCTATGAAAGATGTGTTCTTCCTGCTTTTCCTGTTTGCGATAGGATACAGCGTGGGCCCGCAGTTCTTCCAGGCACTCAAGGGCGACGGAATCAAGCAGGTGCTTTTTGCCGTGGTGGTGTGCGTGCTGTGCCTGCTTTCCACGTGGGTGGTGGCACTATGTATGGGCTACAATATAGGAGAGGCTGTCGGATTGCTGGCCGGTTCGCAGACTATGTCGGCAGTCATCGGCGTCGGTACCGACACTATCAATTCGCTTGATATAGCCGATGCCGAGAAACAGAAAATGCTCGGCATGATACCGGTGTGCTACGCGGTGACATACGTGTTCGGTACCATCGGGTCGGCCTATCTTCTTGCCAATCTCGGTCCGAGGCTTCTCGGGGGCATTAAAAAGGTAAAAGCCGAGACCGCAGAACTTGAAAAGAAACTCAATTATGGTTCAGCTACAACCGACCCCAACTATATCAAGGCGCAGCGGCCGGTGGTGTTCAGGGCCTACAAAGTGACGGACTCCTTCTTCTCTACGCCGCGCAGCGTGGCTGAGGCCGAGGACTATTTCCTGCAGAAAAAGAGAAATATCTATCTGGAGCGTGTGCGCACCTCTTCCGACGGGAAAATCTATGATATAAATCCCGGTCTTGACATTAAAATATCAACGGGCGATGAAATCGTGCTGAGCGGGCGCCGTGAGTTCATAATCGGCGATGAAAGTTGGGTCGGACCGGAAGTGGAGGACTCCGAACTGGTGGATTTCATGGCCGAGGATCTCGATGTCACAGTCGCTTCGAAGAGCATTGGCAGCATGACGGTGGATGAACTGCGTCGTCAGAAGTTCATGTATGGCGTGTCAATAAAGAGCATAAACCGTGGCGGAGTGCCGATACCGGTGCTCGCGCAGGTAAAGATACGCCGCGGCGATGTGATTTCCGTTGTCGGACTCGAACGAGAAGTGAACGCAGCCGCCAAGGAAATAGGTTATGCCGACCGCCGTACCACAAAGACCGACCTCGTATTCGTAGGCCTTGGCATTTTTATCGGCGGCTTGTTCGGCTCGCTGTCACTGCATATAGGAAAGATACCGTTGAGCCTTAGCATCAGTGGCGGAGCGCTTATAGCAGGCCTCGTGCTCGGCTGGCTTCGCTCGAAGCATCCTACCTTCGGACGCCTGCCCCGTTCGGCCGTGTGGCTCATGGACAACCTCGGACTTAATATGTTTATCGCCGTGGTCGGCATCTCGTCGGGACCGTCGTTCATCTCCGGCCTGAAGGAAGTAGGCATAATACTCTTCCTGATGGGTGTTATCGCCACTTCAATACCCCTCATACTCGGCACAATCATAGGGCGCCGCATATTCAAGTTCCCGTCGGCCATAACGCTCGGCTGCTGCGCCGGAAGCCGCACGACAACGGCCTCGCTCGGCGCCGTACAGGATGCAATCGGCAGCTCCATCCCCGCAATGGGCTACACCGTGACCTACGCCATAGGCAACACCCTCCTCATCCTATGGGGCGTAGTAATAGTCCTCCTGATGAGCTGACACCATCCGCCCCTATCGCATTCGCCGCGTGTGAAATTAAGTCTCCTCTCCATGGGAAAGTCTGACACTACTTTCTCATGGAGGGGAGTTTAAAGTTAAGTTTTGGGGAAATGATTGAAAAGCGATTGACAGGATTATCCCCATGCTTGTCAATCGCTTGTATTCAAATTCTTGACAGTTCTTCGATTAATGCCGGACGACGTGGTCGGCGCGCTTTCTGCTCTTCAATAATGGTAATAGCTTCCTTTTCTCCACCATAATCCATCAATTTCTTAAGCAATTCAACTCCTTCTTTATAACGGTCTCTGTTGTTGGCCGTAACGAAGAATTCCCGGATGCATTTCGTATATAATCCGATAAACTCATTTTTATATAAGTCACGGACTTCTTTTGGTGAGTTCTCAAGAAAGAATGTTGATGTATTTTTGCGAAGATATGCCATATATTTATCCCACATTTTTTCTTGTGTGTAGATGTATAATTTCTGGTAATAAAATTGGCTGTAATCTTTATCATTCAACAGTGATTCGACAAATTCATGCCATCTGTCCTTGTCAACAAGTGACTTCATAAGGGAATACATTGCTTCCATAGAATACTCATTTTCGCCCAACCTGCTTCTTCCGAAAAAGAAATATCTGGCAAGATGCAACATCTTCTCTTTGTCGTTATTGTATTGATAAACTTTAAATTCCCATTTACGCCACGCGTAGATCAGTCCCTCCCTTTCGGAATCATGCTTCTCGCCTTCCGTGGCAAGCCGTAACACTTCATCATAGTCCTCCTCATCCCAGGCAATTTCAATAAGCTTGGTCCTGAAATCAGGATTGGATACATTGTCGTACATGAATTTACGCTGTTCGGCAGGAGTGCCGCACTTAGCCATGATCTTAAGTAGATAAGACTGAGCTCTCTCTGCATGATACTTTGCGCTCCAATCATCACCATCAGGCTTGATTGCTTTCAGAATATTGATGACACGTTCTTGTCGATCCGCAGTGTCAGCAAGAGTGATTGCGATATCAATCCAATCCCACCACCAGTCCCAGCCTTTCAGGTCTCCGTTTTCAAAACGCGCAAGAGCCAACTCGAAAATCTCATTGCCGATATCGTCAGGCAGCTCCTCGTTAGACGCCAGTTCCATCCACTCTTCAAAACACTCATCTACGATAGCTCCTAATTCTCCGGCACTGTCATCTCCTGAATTGATAATATCCTCACTGCAATCCGCCATCCCTGTAAGAATAGCCAACACTACTCTCCAGCGTCTATTTTTCAAGGCTTCATCCGCTTCTTCAAATATTCTGAAAACAGCGTGGTTAAAATCGAATGTGTCCCTATACTCGATATATCCGTGCCTGTCGGAGAAATCATCTATCAGATCATGGATTCTGGAAGAGTAGGTCTCTGAAGAAGGCGCGAATACAGTTCCTGCCCCGAGAGCGAGAAACCGATTCCGGAATTTAGTATCTTCATTGCATTCCTTCTTAATGAATTCGTCAATCCGATTCCTGTCAAGTTCGGACAGCAGCATGTCGACCTGCATCATATTTTTGTCTATAAATTGGCCCATATTATGAGATTGTTAGAGAATTTAGTGATATATATGCTATCTATTGCAAAGATAATGTATTTGTGTAACATCTGTAGCCCAGATAAGCTATCATATTCCTAAATATTGAAAAACAGACTTTTTTTGGCGAAAAATCTGTTTAGATAGCCAATAAAACCACGGTAAATGAGGCTCTTTATGATTTGGATGCTGCGGAGTTTATTGAATTATATACAAACAAATCCGATTTTGCCACTAAAACAGTGCTTAAATACAAAGATATTTCGCCATCTTAAAGCATAAAATGCCTCAATCCAAAATTACAGTGCATGTTACAGTTTCCTTTTAATATCGCTTTCCGCGGTTAATCATCGCTTTTAGCGCTTTGCTATGCAAAGAAACCGCGGCTACTACGTGGCTGAATTATAGTAGCCGCGGTTTTTTAACCGCGGACAACGAAGCCGGCAATTGTCATAGCTCACGCACTACAATTTCGGATTGAGCCCATAAAACGCAATTAAAAGTCGGACTATTTCGGACGGTTACATATAACACGACAGTCCGGGATGCGAAAAAGGCCGAAGCTCTGCGGGAGGGCTTCGGCCTTTTTGAGAAATTATTAATTATGCTATCTGATTGTTCTCAGAGTTGATAATAATTGTTGTCGGTAGTTTTAACGGGTAGACGATTATTTAGCGTCAACGGTGCAGATTGCAACGCGGTTCCAAGTGTTCTGGCTGAACATGTCGCCGATGCCTTCACCCTTGGCGTTGATGCGGCTTTCAGCTACACCTTCTTTAACGAGGGCTTTCTTAACGGCCTGAGCGCGTTTTTCAGCGAGTTTCTTGTTAAATTCGAGGCTACCGTCCTTCGAAGCATAACCTTTCACGTCAACAGTGGCGTTGGGGTCGTTCTTGAGCTGCTGGGCAACCATGTAGATGTTGGGTTTCTGGTTGGCCTGGATAGTAGAAGAAGCGAGGTTGAAGAATACGTAGTGAACGTTGTCGAGGTTCTTGACAACTTCAACAACCTGGGGTTTCTTGTTGAGGCAGTCAGCAAGTTTCTGCTCGAGGTCGTTGATTTTCTGCTGAAGGGCAGCCTTGTCAGCGTTGCAGTTGTTGAGCTGAGCGCGGAGCGAGTTGATTTCAGCGTTGAGAGCGGCAACGAGTTCTTCGTCCATCGGAGTAACGACTTTGAAAGAGTGAGTGCCGTTAGAGTTCTTGAAGTGGTAGGTTACGCCGGCTTCCATCTCGATGTAAGCGTGGTTGAGGTTGTACTGGGCTTCGTAGCCGAGACCGTTGGCGTTGATATCGTGGTTGTTCATGTTCCAGACGATAGCGGGCTTGATAGAGATTGTCCATGCCTTAGATTCGCCAAGGTTGAAGTTGAAATTCAAACCTGCCTTGTTAGCCCAAGAGTTGCCATCCTCGCCTTGAACGTGAGGATAATAGCTGTGGAGCCAGCCTGTACCGGCAACAGCTTCGATTTCAAATGAACGGGGAGTGCCTTTATAGCCACCGAACACGTTCATAAGGTTCAAGGTACCGAAAGCACCTACATACTGGTGGTCAACAGCGGTAGCGCTCTTGAAACCGGTCCAGCTTGAAGTGTTGACAGTCCATTCGCCTTCGATGCCGAGGCCGAATACGGGAGTAATCTGTTTCTTAAGTTCGAGGCCGAAGATGCCGCGGCAGTTCTGCCAGAAGCTGTGGCCTTTAGCGGGAGTAACAGCGCCACCCTTGAGACCGAGTGACCAGTTGTCGCTAAACTTGCTACCTTGCACAGTTACTTGTGCTTGCGCTGAGATGGCACCAAGTGCCAAAGCAGCCATAAGGATAATCTTTTTCATATTTTTAATAGATAACTTAATTAATTTCTACGCAAAGATACTTATAATAATTATACTATCAAAAGTTTTTTAAGTAATTTTTGGCAAATTATGTTAGAAATATTGGCCTGTTTTTGCTATGTATAGTTAAAACAAGTTAACATTAAGAATGTTTAAAGCGAGTGAAAAAAATCTTATTTTTATACACTAATTAACACTCAAGCGTATATTTCAGAACGTATCTCATAGCAAAAGACACATCACCCGGTGTCTGATTTTTGTTATGAGACGCCCTCTTACAATTGCATGGCTATGGCGGTTATTGGCTCGGCCTGGGGCGAGAGCAACAGCAGGGCCACACGTGCGACGGGTATGAGACTGTCGGTAGCGGAGGATATGTTTATGACGACGCCGTGACCTCCCGGAGCCGTGGCGGCACCGCAGGCCGAAGCATGGCCGCAGAAGTTGAACACCACGGTTTTGGGCGCCGGAACGATTGTATCGGCACCGGATACGGAGGCATTTAGAATGCAGTCAGGACAGTCGGTCATGATTACGTCGACTGCGCCCCAACGTCGGGCGACTTCTTCCCGAATCAGCCTGACGCCCTCAGTGTCGAGTTGCCGTACCGGCACAAACAATGAGCCGGTCGACTGCGCCAGCCTGCTACCCTCGCGGGTATCGGTGCCGGCAAATGCCACTTTCTGACCGGGGACACCCTGAAACACCGTGAGAAGAGCGCGGAGGAGTCCGGGAGCCGAGATGAACAGCGCTATATTATGCGGAGTCAGGGATATGGGCGCCGATGCCGCAGTCGCGCCCGAACACGACCGTCGCGGCGACTTTGCAGTGACGCCGCGACGGTAATCGTCCATTTTATTTTCGAGATAATTATCAGCCATTATTGGATTGGTTATTGAAGATGACCGCGATATGTCAGGTCGGCAGTTAAAGCCACGGCTGCTATGCGTGCCGCTTATGCTGCATTAAAGGCCGAAGGAGAGGGTCGTATAATAACGCATTATGCCGTCGGCTCCGTAGGTGGGCAGGAACTGCAGGGTCACGAAACGTCCGTCGTTGCCGAACCAACAGGTCTGCATGCCGTTGGAGGGATATGAAGTACTTACCGGCGCCCCGTATGCAGCCACGAGACGGGCGTAAGCCTCATTATAGCGCATCGTATCGTAATATGATGTCGAATAGATGAACTCTCCCCTGTCGAGACCGCGGCTTCCGTAATAGAGCGAGGCATCAGGCCACAGCAGATTCAGCTGATTGACGTTATTGAGATACACTATATTGTTGCCGTAAGAGTAGACATTGTATCCGTTGTTGAGAAGATAGGCAAGCGATATGTCGAACGCCGAACCGAAAGTGATGCCGAGCACAGTCGAGAATGTGGGATATACCCTGCCCGGACGCCAGCCGCGCGGAGGGCGCGGAGGTGCCCATGGACGCGCATAGTGTGGACGATGTGGCGGTGGAGCAAAGTGATGTGGTCCGCCGGGACGACCGTAACCGGGACGGTGGTCACCGGGACGACCGGGGTTATGACCCGGACGATTACCGCCATGCCCGAAATCATGACCGGGACGACCGGGATTGTGGCCGGGGCGATTGTTGCCGTTATGATTGCCGTTGTTGCCGGGGCGATTGCCGTCGGGACGACCCGGGTTGTGGCCCGGATTGCTGCCGGGACGGTGGCTGCCGTTATGATTGCCGTTATTGCCGTTGTTACCGGGACGGTTGCCGTCAGGACGACCCGAATTGTGCCCGGGATTGCTGCCGGGGCGGTTGCCGCCGTTATGATTGCCGCCTCCCGGCGAACCGGGACGTGCATGAGAACTGTTGGAATTGCCCGGCGAAGATGATTTGTTGGCGCGTCCACCCGAGCGTCCGCCGTTGCCTCTACCCTGCGAGCTTCCTGACTGACTGTGGGAAGGACGGTTGCCACGCGCCTCAACCTGAGGAGCCACCAAAGCGCCACATATAGCAGCTATCGCCAATATTCGTAAAATACGTTTCATATTGCTTAAGATTTATAAGGTAAACGTACAAAAGCTCAAATTGTTACTGCAGTAACTGACATTTTGACCCGAATAGGCCGAAATGGTTTAAGACATGGAGCTTTTTTGTGCAAAAACGGACAGTTTTATGAGAAAATCAGCTATTTGCGGGATTGTCGGGAGCGGGATTATCGCTTTTAGATATGTAGCTATTATAGCTATGTAGCTAATTTAGCTATTGTAGCTATCATAGCTATCATAGCTACATAGCTACCGGAGATATTAGTCGTTATGGGATCATTCCGCCTTTTGGGCCATGATTTGCAGTAGAGCTGTGGCGAGCTAATCGGGACAGGACGTCGATTTGGCACCGCAACGTATGCCTTTGAGACGTTCGATGACATATTCAGGTTTCTGCCCTTTGACGAGGGAAGCTATGCCCTGTGTGTTGCCGTGACAGCCTCCGGTGAAAGCTACGGAAGATATGACGCCGTCGTTTATTTCAATGTCGATGGCACGCGAGCAGGTGCCCGAAGTCGGATAATGATACTTCATAATAATGAATTTAAAGCCGTATGCCGGCAAAGATACAAAATAAGTTGGAATCCTCGCGACATTACCATGTAATTCGGAGATATTTATTACTTTTGCATTGTTATATTTGTTATAATATACGGGCTGCCGACAGAAACAGGACGGCCCGGCGCAATAACATCTGACCTGATTATGGACATCAACAAAATACGCGAACAATTCCCGATACTCCAACGCAAGGTAAAGGGGAAAGACCTGATATATCTCGACAACACCGCCACATCGCAGACGCCGATGCGCGTAGTGCGGGCAATCGAGCAGATGTACACTACGACGAAAGCCAACGTGCACCGCGGAGTGTCGTCAATATCGCAAGAGGCCACCGACCTGCAGGAGGCTACGCGCCGACGCATGGCGCAGTGGATAAACGCATCGTCGGAGCAGGAGATAATCTTCACCCGCGGCACCACCGAGTCGATAAATCTCGTGGCGTCGTCGTTCGGCGATTTCCTTGAGAACGGCGACGAGATAATACTCACCGTGATGGAGCACCACGCCAACATAGTGCCCTGGCAACTGCTCGGGCGACGCAAACGCATCATACTGCGTGTGGTTCCAATCAACAGCCTTGGCGAACTCAACCTCAACGCCTACCGTTCGCTGTTCAACGAGCGTACAAAATTAGTGGCCGTGTGCCATGTGTCGAACGTGCTCGGCACGGTCAATCCCGTGAAGGAGATGACTGCTATCGCTCATGCCAACGGAGTGCCGGTGCTGATAGACGGCGCCCAGGCCGTACCACATATCAAAGTCGACGTAAGAGACCTTGACGCCGATTTCTACGCATTCTCGGCGCACAAGATGTACGGCCCGACAGGCATAGGCGTGCTTTACGGCAAGAAAAAATGGCTCGAGATGATGCCCCCCTACCAGGGTGGCGGCGAAATGATAGCGAATGTCAGTTTCGAGCATACGACATTCGCCGAGCTGCCGTTCAAATTCGAAGCCGGCACGCCCGATTTCGTCGGGATTGCCGCGCTTGACAAGGCGCTCGATTTCATCGACGAGACAGGATATGACAATATCGCCGCTCACGAACATGAACTGCTGACATACACCACCGAACGTATGATGCGCATACCCGGCATGAGGATTTTCGGAACGGCTCCCGACAAATCGGCCGTCATATCGTTCCTCATCGGGAAAGAGCACCATTATGACATAGGAATGCTGCTCGACACGCAGGGCATAGCCGTGCGTACCGGGCACCACTGCGCCCAGCCGCTGATGCATGCGCTCGGCATCGAGGGCACGGTGAGGGCATCGTTTGCGGTATACAATACCCTAGAGGAAGCCGACAGGTTTATAGCGGCACTCGAACGCGTGGCCGCAATGCTTGAATAAAACAGTAACGACGATGACGACAAAGCAGTTTGAATACGCCATATCCTCAGCGACGGAAGAGCTCGGAGCTGACCGTACGTCGCACATCGGTGTGGCACTGAGCGGGGGCGCCGACTCGGTGGCGCTGCTTACGGCGCTGACAAGGCTCGGACTGCACGTCACGGCACTGCACTGCGATTTCTCGCTGCGCGGCGAGGAGAGCGACGGCGACAGGCTTTACTGCGAACGTCTGGCCCGTGAGCTCGGCGTGGAACTGCGTCAGGTGAAATTCGACACGCACGCATCGCGTCTGCCCGGCGAGTCAATAGAGATGACATGCCGCCGACTGCGCTACGCATGGTTCGAGGAGCAGGCACGCGAAATACCGTTGAGCCACATCGCGCTCGGGCACCACTGCGAGGATTCTATCGAGACAATGCTGCTCAATCTCACCAGAGGGAGCGGGCCGAAAGGGCTTTCGGGCATAGCGCGGAAACGTGACATATACATTCGTCCGATGCTCGCACTCACGCGCGACGACATCGAAAAATATCTTGAAGAATCGGGACTGAGCTTCCGCACAGACTCGACAAACCTCGCCAACGACTACCGCCGCAATGCGTTGCGCAACGTGCTTATACCGAAGCTGTATGAGCTGATACCGCCTGCAATGTCGGGAATGATGCGCACGGCCGACGCCATGCGGCACAGCGCGGCCATGATTGAGACGTATCTTGAATGGTGCGCCGAGCGGTATTGCCGCGACGGGAAAATCGACATCGACGCGATGAGACGCGATGGCATCGACCTGAGCGGCACGCTCTACATGCTCATACCGAAAGTGACCGGCACGCAACCGGGCATGGAGGTTGTGGAGCAGATACTGTCGGAGCCGGCCAACAGGTCGTCGCGCCTGTTTCCGGCAGCCGACGGGCACAGCCTCGAGCTGTACGGCGGACGGTTGGAACAATACACCGGGGAGGACACCAGCGAATACGAGATAACGCTCGACGGCGACATCACCTCCCCTGTCGGAATAAGCATAACCGAAGTCGGCCGCGAGGAATTCGAGAAAACACGCAAGAGCGCCGGCACTATATGGCTCGACGGGTCGGTGCTCGACGAGCCGCACAGATTCACTTTGCGCCACCGGCGCGACGGCGACAGGATGCGCCCGTTCGGCGCTCCCGGCCAACGGCTCATAAGCGATATTTTCACCGACCTGAAGATGTCGCGCTCGGAAAAGAACCGCGCGATGATACTCACAATCGACGACCGGCCTATGTGGATTGTCGGGATAAGAGCCTCCGACATGTACAAAGTCACCGATAATTCAAAAAAAATAATTAAATTGCAGGTCAGATAGACACCCTCTAACTCTTTTACTAACCCAAAAACGACAAAAACATGGCAAACGAATATTTCAGTGATGCCGACCGACGCTTCATGCGCCTCGCATCAGAACTCGCATTTGACAATATTGACAAAGGTGGCGGTCCGTTCGGGGCTGTAATAGTACGCGACGGCGAGATTGTGTCGACCGGAGTCAATACCGTGACGCTCACCAACGACCCTACGGCACATGCCGAGGTAAACGCCATCCGAGCCGCCTGCGCGTCGGAAAAGACATTCTCGCTCAAGGGATGCGTGGTGTACAGTTCGTGCGAACCGTGCCCGATGTGCCTCAGCGCCCTCTACTGGGCCGGCGTGAGCCGCATATATTACGGCAACACGCAGGAGGATGCCGACAGAATCAATTTCTCCGACCGGTTCATCTACCGTGAGCTCGACAAGCCGAAGGCCGACCGCATGATACCGTGCATTCACATGGAGAACGAGGAGAGCATACGCGCATTCGAGAAATGGGCGGCCAAAACCGACAAAATAGAGTATTAGCGGGTGGCAAAGAGCAGAATCATGAAGGATACGGCGGTAATGATACTCAACTGGAACGGAGCCGAAATGATGAGACGGTTTCTTCCGGAAGTAGTGAGGACTACACCGGAGGATGAGGCCGACGTCATCGTGGTCGACAACGGGAGCACCGACAACTCGCTGAAGGTGCTCGCCGAGGAATTCCCGACAGTCAAAGTCATTGCGTTTGACACCAACTACGGATTTGCCGAAGGCTACAACCGCGCGCTGGCCTTGGTGGAGCATGAGTATGTGGTGCTGCTCAACAGCGATGTCGCCACATCCGACGGATGGCTCGACGGACTGCGCGGAGAGATGCGCGACCATGCCGACGTAGCGGCGTGCCAGCCCAAAATAATGTCGGTGGAACGGCCTGATATGTTTGAATATGCGGGAGCCTGCGGCGGCTACATCGACCGCCACGGCTACCCGTATTGCCGCGGACGCATATTCGGCACCGTGGAAACGGACAGGGGGCAGTATGACGCTCCGACCGATGTTGACTGGGCTTCGGGCGCCGCGCTGATGGTGAGGCGCCGGGCATACCTTGACGCGGGAGGACTTGACAGCGCGTTTTTCGCCCACATGGAGGAAATCGACTTGTGCTGGCGTCTGCGCCATAGAGGATACCGCGTGACAGTTGTGCCGTCGTCAAAAATATATCATTTAGGGGGCGGCTCGCTCCCCGCAGGCAATCCGCGAAAGACATATCTCAATTTCCGCAACAACCTGCTGATGCTATACAAGAACCTGCCGCACAAAGGACGGCGCAAGGCGCTCATCGTGCGCCGGCTGCTCGACACCATAGCATGGGCCAAATCGGTGGCTTCGATGCAATGGGGCGACGCGGGCGCGATACTGCGCGCCCACCGCGATTTCAGGCGCATGAAGCATGCCTACGACACTCTCCCCTCCCCCGCGGAAAATCTGATAAAGGGAGCGCCCGACATACTGACTTCATATTACCTTAAAGGGAAGAAAGAGTATTCCCGTCTGCGACAATGAGCGAGATAGAATATATAACCGACATAAACGACCCGCGCACGGCGGTCTTCACACGTCTGACCGAAGCACAGCTGCGCAACAGGCTCAATCCCGGGGAGGGACTTTTCATAGCCGAAAGCCCGAAAGTGATACACGTGGCACTCGACGCCGGATACGAGCCTGTGGCGATGCTCTGCGAAGAGCGGCACATAACGGGCGATGCCGCCGGCATCATAAAGCGTGCGCCTGAAATGAAAATCTATACCGGCGACCGCGCCACTCTCGCGCAAATAACGGGATATGAGCTGACGCGTGGCGTATTGTGTGCCATGCGCCGGCGCCCTGCACCGACAGTGGAGGCAATCAGCTGCAACGCAAGAAGGCTTGTGGTAATCGACGGCGTGACCGACACGACCAATATCGGCGCGATATTCCGCTCGGCCGCAGCACTCGGCATAGACGGCGTGCTGCTGACGCGGACTTCGTGCGACCCGCTCAACCGGCGCAGCATACGTGTGTCGATGGGCTCGGTATTCTTAGTGCCGTGGACATGGATTGACGATCCTACCGCCGACCTGCACAAAGCAGGCTTCAAGACTGCGGCAATGGCGCTGACTGACGATTCTGTATCCATTGACGACGAGGAACTGAACTCGGTGGAACGTCTCGCGGTAATCATGGGAACCGAGGGCGACGGTCTGGCAAAACAGGTGATAGCCGACGCCGACTACGTGGCACGCATACCGATGGCCCACGGCGTTGACTCGCTCAACGTGGCCGCCGCGGCAGCTGTAGCGTTCTGGCAGCTACGAGTAAAATCTTGACAACTTTGAGTGGAGCGGGGGCGTCTCGCCCCCGTGGTATTATTCATAGTCATAGCGAATTATCACGGGGGTGAGACGCCCCCGCCCCTAAACTCTGCAAGTATGCCGGATTCCTGTATCAATGGGGATATTGGGCGGCGCGGCGGGGATTCATGGGGAACCAGCCTTTGATTACGCGCCGGCGCTGCTCGAAAAGCTCTTTGATTGTCCAGAACGAGGAGAAGCCGAACACGCCGAGTGCGCTTGACCAGAACAGATCGGCGACAATCACCGACGCCGCTACGGCCACTACGCCGAGAAAGAGGAAAATCCACCATGGACGTGTGCCGAAATAATATTCGGTCTTGATGACTACGGGATGGAAAAGGCCGATAATAAGAAAAGTGACAAGACCGATTGCCGGTCCCAGAAGATGATATTGTGCGAGAAATTGTGTCATAAAGGAAACGATTATTGAATTTGAGTCGGACTCGTCAGACTCGTCAGACCGGTCGGACATGTCTGACTTTACAGAAATGCAAAAGCCGGTATCAGCGGCCGGAGGACTTTGCGAATTTTTTATAGGCGTCGGCCATTTTTTTGTGATAGCGGTGCTTTTTGTAGCCCGGCCCGTTGTAGCGGAGAGCGAACGCGCTCCAATCTTTTTTACGTATGTAGCGCACGAGGTCGTTGGCGCGACAGAATGCGGCAAACAGTTCGAGCTGGTCGCGCTCCGAGCGGTTCATCAACGCACAGAACTCGTCGACACTCTCACAGCCGCACTTGCGCCAGTTGAAACCACCAATCTGAAACATACCCCAGAAACAGCTTTCAAGGGCTGAAGCACGGTCGATTTCCATGGCAGCTTCGAGGCGCGCGTATTGGGCGGCCTGCTGCGAACCATACTTCTTCACATCGGGAGAACGGAATATAACAGGGTATTTCTTACGCGCTTTGCTTAGATTGACGCCGTGGCGCGGAGCATACGTACGATAGATGGACAGGTCGAAATTGATAATCGCCTTGCCTTTTTTCCAGAAGCCCTGATGCTTGCGCCCGGTCTCGATATCGACTACAGCCTTTATTGCCGCGACCTCGACATCAAGTTCGGCGGCAACCTCACGATAGTCATCTTCGGTAAGGCGATCCCAGTCGGCATCTGACCGTGCACCCGGCAGCTGATACCAGTGGGAGAAGTAGGCGGAGTCGAGCCACACTTCGCCGCGTGTAGGGGAATATTCAATAAAAGGCTCTTCCGCCGACAGCGTCAAAGCCGTCGGCGAGAGAGCCAAAAGCGTTATCAGTGCGTGACGGTTCACTTGATTTCAGCGACCTTCTCAAGAATACGGCGGAGTTGCTGCCAGAAGCGCTCTACGGCCGGGATGAACATCTTCTCCGACGGAGAATGAACGCCGCGGAGCGTGGGCCCGAACGATACCATGTCGAGCTCGGGATAGACCGATTTGAAGAGGCCGCATTCGAGACCGGCATGAATAGCCTTGATGGCAGGCTTGATGCCGAACAGTTCCTCGTAGGCGTCGGAAGCGATTTTCATGATGGGTGAGTTCATGTTGGGCTGCCATCCGGGATAGCCGTCGCCGTGGGTCACATGGGCGCCGGCGAGGGTAAACACTGCCTCTACCTGGTTGGCGATGTCCCATTTGCGGGACTCAACGGAGCTGCGCTGCGAGGTAGTGATGAGGATTTCGTTATCCGGTTTCATCTTCACGGCAGCGAGGTTGGTGGAAGTCTCCACGAGCCCCTCGAGGTCGCGGCTCATCGACACGACTCCGTGAGGCGCACAATAGAGCGAGCGGATAAGGTTGAGCGACGTGCGCGAGTCGATGCAGTATTCCGGACGGTCCACGCTCTCCATGTCGATGACGAGCGTGGGCTCGATGCCGGCATATTCATTGGCGATTTCAGCCGCATAGTGGTTGAGGGCAACGCGTACCTCCTCCTTCTTGGAGGTGTGGACACCTACTATGGCGTGAGCCGCGCGGGGAATGGCGTTGCGGAGGTTGCCGCCGTCAAATTCCGATACCGACACTTCATATTTCTTGGTAAGGGACCATAGGAAACGTGCAAGGAGCTTGTTGGCGTTGGCACGCCCGAGATGTATGTCGCCGCCTGAGTGGCCGCCGAGACCGTTTTTCACCTCGATGCGGAAATACTGGTAGTCGGTGGGCGCCATCGAACGCTCGTACTTGAACACGGCGGTCGTGTCGACACCGCCGGCACAGCCGACAAACACTTCCGCATCGTCCTCCGAGTCAAGGTTGAGGAGGATTTTGCCGTGAATCATATCCTTGCCGAGATTGAAGGCACCTGTCATGCCTGTCTCCTCGTCGACAGTGACGAGCACTTCAAGCGGTCCGTGCACGAGTGTATCGTCGATAAGGGCGGCGAGTGACGCAGCGACGCCGATACCGTTGTCGGCACCGAGTGTTGTTCCGTCGGCTCTCACCCATTCGCCGTCGACAATTGTCTTGATGGGATTGTTGTCAAAGTCAAAGCCCTTGTGGTCGCTCTCGCACACCATGTCCATGTGGCCCTGCATGATGACTGTAGGGGCGTTTTCATGACCCGGAGTAGCGGGTTTGTACATCGCCACATTGCCGACCTCGTCGGTCTTTGCCTTTATACCATGCTTTTTAGCGAAGTCAAGAAGGTATTGACGTATCTTTTCCTCTTTCTTTGAGGGACGGGGAATTTTTGTAATCTCATCGAAAATCCCAAATACGATTTTCGGGTCAAGGTCTTTTACTTCCATAATCTTAAAATTATATGGTATTAATATTGTTGTGAATGTTAAGTTGTATTTACAAATATTGCGAAAGAAACAAAAGATGTTAAAAACAAGCAATATCCGCTGACTAAGTTACAAAAATAAAATGATATTCTGCAAATAATTCTACTTTCTTTCATATATTTGCACGTCGATTTCTCCAACAATGGTCAAAACATTAGTAATTTCAGTAGTTTTAATCGCATTGGCAATTATTGCATTGGGTGTTAAAGTGCTGTTTACAAAAAACGGCAGATTCCCGTCGGGACATGCACATGAAATCGAGGGGCGGCGCCGCGCGGCCTTAAGAAACGCGGCACGGCGAAAAGAAGAAAAGACAAAACATTAACCTATAAAAAACTCAACATGAAGAAATCAGCACTTCTTGTAGCAGCCATTATCGCTGCAGCGGCCTCCCTCACCTCATGCGGAGGCAGTGACAAAGGAGAAGGCAAAGGAAAAGACTCGACTCCGGTCAAACCGGCAGTGGAAGGAACGACTAACATACGCTGGTATGACCTCGACTCCGTTTCCAACAATTATAAACTTGTGGAGCTTCTCAACTCAGAGGCTGAAGCAGCCATGAATTCATACCAGAGCTTTGCCCGCCAAAAAAGCTCGGAGATAGCCGCTCTCCAGAAAAAAATCGAGGACAAGATGCGCAACAACGGCTATCTGTCGGAGGAGAGCTACAACAATGACATGCGCGACTATCAGAACAAGGCCAACAGCGCCCAAAACGCCATAGCACAGCGCGAGCAGCAGATTGCGGAGCAGGCTGCCACCCAGCAGAAACAGCTCCTCGACTCGCTTGAGAACTTCCTCAACGACTATGCAAAAAGCAAAGGTTTCGACGTGATACTCATCAAGACTCCCGGCACTCACCTCGCTCCGGAACTTGACATAACCGACGACATCATCACCGGCCTCAACGCCCGCTACAAAGCGCCGACAGAAACATCGAAGTAATCGCGGCGGCGAAATAATACACACAGCGGCGGAAACCGACGGTTTCCGCCGCTGTGTTTTTGTAGCGAATCAGAGAGCATAGCACTATCGTAGTACAATTATCTGTAAAAAGTGACAACAAATCGAATATCAATGCTATTTCCTTAAGCTGAGCAGATAGGGGCGGGGGCGTCTCGCCCCCGTGGTATTATTCTTACACACTGAAAGTTACCACGGAGGCGAGACGCCCCCGCCCCTATCAACTCAGCTTAAGTATACAGTATCGGGTAGCGACGAGGATATTGCAGCCCTACATCATGACGGGTAATATTTACTATATTTTGTAAGTTTTGCACCATCCGATGCCGCAGGCATCATCTGTATGATTAACCCGGTCATGGCGCGAAAGCGCCTTGGCCGGGTCGAGACGTATCATGCTGCGTGATGTTGCCGCAGGCATCATCAATCCCCTCATGCTTCGCCCATAGACAATCGAGTAGGAGGTAAACACTAATCGCAGGTGTTTATCTCCTGCTTTCGTGTTTACCGACCTCTCACACCACCGTACGTGCCGTTCGGCATACGGCGG